>WNGF01000182.1_pt1 | contig 133008 bp, 135 predicted proteins | sample 5400641 | NCBI WGS metagenome assembly WNGF01 (sample SAMN13153371, study PRJNA577476) | soil metagenome | isolation source: 80 cm soil or saprolite under grassland replicate 2 | place: USA:California | collected 2016-06-15 | reverse complement strand
TCGCGGCTCCCTCGTGGCCCAGGCGGTCAACCGCGGGCATCCGGTGCTCGCCAAGGGCCGCACGGCGCCCGGGATGTTCGCGCTGCTGGCCACGCGCTACTTCAAGGAATACGGCGCCAGCGAAGAGGCCCTGGGCGCGGTCGCCACGAAGAACCACTACCACGGCTCGCTCAACCCGAAGGCGCACTTCCAGAAGGAGATCACACAAGAGATGCATGCCAGGGCGCCCAAGGTCGCCGAGCCGCTCGGGCTCTTCGACTGCTGCCCGACCACTGACGGCGCGGCCGCGGCCATCCTGACGCGCGCCGACCTCGCTTCCACGTTCACCGACAGATACACGATCCTCCGCGGCATCGCCTATGCCGTGACGGCGGGCTACTGGAACACGCAGTTCGACCCGTCATGGAACTTCACGTCCTTCCGCGCGACGCGCGAGGCCGCCAAGGCGGCGTACAGGATGGCGGGCGTGACCAACCCCGCCAGGCAGATCAAGGTCGCCGAGTGCCACGACTGCTTCACGATCACGGAGATCGTCAACTACGAGGACCTTGGCTTCTTCGAGCCGGGCGCCGGCTGGCGCGCGGCACAGGCAGGGGAGACGCGTCTCGGCGGCTCGCTGCCGGTCAATACCTCGGGCGGGCTCAAGTCATGCGGTCACCCGATCGGCTCATCGGGTATCCGGATGATCAACCACATCCACGACCAGTTGCTGGGACGCGCGGGGAAGATGCAGGTGGCCGGCGCCGACATGGGCCTGGCCCACAACCTGGGCGGTCCCGGCGCCGTCTCGGCCGTCGCCGTGCTGTCCCAGCCCTGATGTCCTAGCGCGCTGCTGAGGCCTACCGCGACCGTCGCTATGCGGAGCTCGCGCAGGAGATCGACCAGGGGATCACGGCCATTGAGAGGGATCCCCGCCTGCGCGGTGACATCGGGCAGCGTCACGAGAGCGCCGCGGCCGGACGCAGGCCACCGGCCGTCAGGCCGAGGGCTAAGGTAAAGACAAAGCTGAATCACCGCAAGCACCAGAAAAGAGAGGGGAAGCATCGCTCGTGACCGATCCCATCGCTCAGGTCTCCGAGTGGGTCTGCAGAGCCAGGCGAGCCGTGGTGTTCACGGGGGCCGGCATGAGCACGGAGTCAGGCATTCCGGACTTCAGGAGCCCGGGCGGCGTCTGGGACCGTTTCGATCCGAGCGAGTTCACGTTCCAGAACTTCATGGGCTCGGTGGACGGCCGCCGCCGGTACTGGCAGCTCGGCCGCCTGATCTATCCGGTCCTGCGCGGCGCGCTCCCCAATCCCGGCCATACGGCGCTGGTCACCCTCTGGCGTCTCGGCAGGCTCGACTGCGTCATCACCCAGAACATCGACGATCTCCACCAGCGCGCCGGGCTGCCCGGCGACCGTGTGATCGAGCTCCACGGCAATGCGACCCGCGCGCGGTGCCTTGCCTGCGAGCGGCCGTATGATCGCGCGGAGATCCAGGCCTGGCTCGACGCGGGCGTGGACGTCCCCACCTGCGAGTCGCCCTGCGGCGGCGTGATCAAGCCGAGGACTGTCATGTTCGGCGAGATCATGCCGCGTGAGCAGACCGAGGAGGCCGAGCGCCGCGCGCGCGGCGCCGACCTCTTCATCGTCGTGGGCTCGTCCCTCGTCGTCTATCCCGCGGCCCAGATGCCGCTCTATGCGAAGCGAGCCGGCGCGCGGCTGGTCATCGTCAATCGGACCCCGACGCCTCACGACGAGGAGGCGGACCTTCTCATCCCGGACAGCGCCGCCCAGGTCCTGGCGGGCATCGCCCGGCGGGTCGAAAGCCGTCTCGTCGCCACCTGAACGCGCGTTGGCAAGGAGTCTCCCATGCCTCTCGTCGTGAGATGGATGGCTGACCGGTGAGATTTCGAGACAGGACCGTGACAGCGACGGATGATGGAAGCCGAGGAGATCACCCATGCCGCCCTGTTCCTGTCGCTCCCCGAGTCCCGCGGCGTGACCGGGCAGGGGATCAACGTCGACGGCGGCCTCGTGATGTCATGAGAGCCGCGCGCCACGCCTACTCCACGCGGAGGAGCTGATCATGTCCACGGTTCTCTACGAGCAGTCGGGGCGGATCGTCACGATCACGATGAACCGTCCCGACGCCATGAACGCCATCGATCCCGAGACCAACCGGGAGCTGATCGACGCGTGGAGCCGCTTCCGCGACGACGGCCTTGCCTGGGTGGCGATTCTCACCGGCGCGGGCGAGAAGAGCTTCTCCGCGGGCGCCGATCTCAAGAAGATGATCCCCGCGTCGTTCGCCAAAGACGCAGAGCGCCGGGGCCACGACAGTCCCGGCCTGGGCGGCATCACGCGCGGCCTCGAGATCTGGAAGCCGATGATCGCAGCCATCAATGGCCACTGTCTCGCGGGTGGCATGGAGCAGGCGCTGGCCTGCGACCTCAGGATCGCCGTGCCGCATGCGACCTTCGGGCTGCCGGAAGTCCGGTGGGCCATCATCCCGGGAGCGGGTGGTACCCAACGGCTGCCGCGAACGGTCTCGCTGGCCAAGGCCATGGAGATGATTCTCATGGCCAAGACGCTCACCGCCGACGAGGCCCTGCAGGCCGGCCTCATCAATGCCGTGGTCCCGCCCGGCGAGCTCATGCCGACGGCGCGCAAGTGGGCCGAGACCATCTGCGAGCGCGGGCCGCTGGCGGTGCGAGCCGCCAAGGAGGCGGTCATCCGCGGGCTCACCATGTCGCTGCCCGATGGCCTCCGGCTCGAGGCATTCCTCTCGGGCACGCTCCGCGGCACCGAGGACGCTGTCGAGGGGCCCAAGGCCTTTGCGGAGAAGCGAAAGCCGAACTTCCAGGCGCGCTAGCGTGGATCTCCCGGAGCTCAGGCGGCGGCTCGACGCGGGCCTCGCCCGTCGGCCACGCCTGGAGCTGTCGCGAAGCGATCTCGTCTCGGCGGCGGTGCTGCTGCCCATCACGGCGCACCCGTCGGAGGCGGGCGATCCGCACATTCTCTTCACGAAAAAATCGGCCGACGTGCCGCATCATAAGGGCCAGTTCTCCTTTCCGGGCGGCATCGTGGAGGAGCGCGACGCGTCCCGGGTCGAGACGGCGCTCCGGGAGGCGTGGGAGGAGATCCGGCTGCCGCCCGACGCGGTCGAGGTGCTGGGGCTCCTCGACGACACGATGACGCGTGCGACCCCCTTCGTGATCACGCCCATCGTCGGCATCGTGACGCGGGACGTGGGCTTCGAGGCGGACGGGCGCGAGATCGAGCGCGTGCTGGAGGTGCCGCTCGAGCGGCTGCGGGACCCGTCCATCTTCCGCACCGAGCACTGGGAGCGGGACGGCGTGCCGCACGCGGTGCACTTCTACGACGTCTCGGGGCAGGACGTGGTCTGGGGGGCGACGGCCCGCATCCTCAAGCAGTTCCTCGACATGGTGGAAGGGCGCGAGGAGGGGCAGTGACATACGAGACGTTGCTGGTGTCGGTCTCGTCTGGCGTCGCGTCGGTGACGCTGAACAGGCCAGAGGTCAGGAATGCGCTCAACGTCACCCTGATCCGCGAGCTCGAGCAGGCTCTGGCATCCCTCGAGGACGACACGCAGGCCCGTGTCATCGTGCTCGCCGGGGCAGGGGACAGGGCGTTCTGCGCCGGCGCGGACCTCAAGGGCGTGGGCGATCGGGGCACGACCCTCGAGGCCAGGGACTCGTTCAGCGGCCTGGCGAGAATTCTCGAGGCCATGGCGCGCATGAAGACGCCGATAGTCGCCAAGGTCCACGGCTTCGCGCTTGCGGGTGGCTGCGGCCTGGCGGCCGGCTGCGATATCGTCGTCGCCGCCGAGGATGCCGTCTTCGGCCTGCCTGAGATCAGGATCGGGCTCCTGCCGTTGATCGTGATGGCGCCCATCTTGAGGTCCGTTGGGCGGAAGCGGGGCATGCTCATGATCCTCTCGGGCGAGCAGGTCGGCGCGCGCGAGGCGTACGAGATGGGGCTCGTCAGCCGGCTCTGCCCGCGGGCCGAGCTCGACCAGACCGTGGACGGGCTGGCGCGGACGCTCGCGGGCTTCTCGCCCGCGGCTCTCGGCCTGGCGAAGGAGGCGGCAGCCACCGTGACGGGCATGGAGTACGGCGCAGCCCTCCGCTATCTCCGGGAGCTCCTCACCCTGGTCGCGCTGTCGGACGACGCCAAGGAAGGCATTGCCGCGTTCTTCGAGAAGCGCCCGCCCCGCTGGACGGGGCGATAGGAAGGGAGCGAGGATGACAGTGCGGGTCTGGGGAGTGGCTGCTCTCGCCGGCGCGGCGGCCCTCGCGGCGACGACGCGGCCCCTGCCGGCCCAGCCGCTCGAGCTGCCGGCGATCGTGGTGACGCTCACGGGCAGGGCCGAGATGTTCAAGAAAGGCGACACGGCCTGGAAGCCCGCCGAGCTGCGGGCCGAGATCGGCGAGGGTGACGGCGTCAGGACGCCGCCCGGTGTTCGCGCCACGCTCCGCACGGGCGGCGGCCATGCCGTCCGCCTCGCGGCTCTCTCCCAGGCCTTCTTCCTGCCTCCCGACGGACCGGCGCCGGACCAGCCGGTCCGCGTCAGGATGGATCGCGGATGGCTGTGGATCGCGGTCGCCTCCGGAGCCCATGTGCGAGCGCCCGTCGAGGTACGCATAGGCCCGACGCGAATCGCCGTCCTGAACGGCGGCGTGGGGTTCAGGCTCGGCAGAGACGGCGCCGTGCTCATCCGCGTCTATCACGGGGTCGCGAAGGTCGTGGGCAGCCAGCCCGCCTGGGAGCGAAACCTGCACGATGAGCAGGAGCTCCTGGTGGGCGCCACCGGCGCTCCCGCCGACATCCGGAAGCTTTCTCGCGAGCCCGTCGAGGAGCTCTGGGTGCAGTGGAACGAGGAGCAGGACTACGTCGCCTACGGCGGGAAGCCTCCCCGCTGAGCACGCGGCACGCTGGAACCTCCCGCCGGACTTTGGCGTTAGGATAGCTGCCGTGCGCCGACTCCTGCTCGTGACCTGCCTCGCGGCCTTCTCGACCGGCGCCGCCTGGGCCGCCGGGCCGGCCGACGTGACCCGGGGCAAGTACATCTTCGGCGCAGCGGGAGGCTGCGGCTGTCACACGGAGCCCAAGGGGCCGGCGAATGCGGGCGGCCGGAAGTACGAGGGCGTCTTCGGCACCGTCTACTCGACCAATATCAGCTCGGACAAGCAGACGGGCATTGGCGACTGGTCGGACGAGCAGATGATCACGGCCATACGGCTCGGCCGTCGCCCCAACGGGGAGCGCATCCTGCCCATCCATCCGTTCATGTCCTTCAACGGAATGGTGGCGGACGATCTCAAAGCGCTCGTGGCGTTTCTCCGAAGCGTGCCGCCGGTGAGCCGCCGCAACACCCCCAGGAAGATCACGGTGCCCATGTTCGAGAGCGTGTTCCTGCCCGCCTGGCTCATGACCTTCGCGACCAAGGAGACGCCGCCCCCGGCCGCGCCCGTCTCGGGCGTGGCGCGAGGCGAATATCTCGTGCGCGCCGTCGGACACTGTGGGCAGTGCCATACGTCACGCTCCGCCCTGACCATGGCCCTCGACAATTCGCGATTTCTGGCCGGCAATCAGAAGAAGACCGGACCCGAGGGGCAGGCCGCGCCCAACATCACGCCTGACCAGGACACCGGCATCGGCAGCTGGACGGAGGAGCAGATCGTCACCTACCTCGGGACGGGCAACCGACCCGATGGCGATGTCGCTGGCGGGCTCATGGGCGAAAACATCCAGGGCACCCTGGCGGGCTTCAAGGACATGAGCAAGGCTGACCTCCAGGCCATCGCGCGGTATCTCAAGAGCATCCCGGCGGTCAAGAACAAGATCGAATAGTGGCAGATCCCAGCGTCACACCACACCACGAGGAGGCGACATGACCCGACGAGGCGCGATGCGCCGCAGCGTCGGACTGCTCGCGCTGGTGGCCGCCACCGCCACCGCGTGCACGACGGCATCCTCGAGGATGGTGGGGACCGGCGACCTCATCTTCGACCGCCAGCGCCTCGGGCGCGTCCAGGGCGCCAATTTTGCCGAGATCCAGAACAAGATGAAGGCTGGCAATGTCGAGGGCATCGGCGTCAACGCCGAGGTGATCGCCATCACGGCGATGCAGATTCCGTCGCTCTTCCCGGAGGGCTCGTTGACGGACAAGTCCAATGCCAAGCCCGAGATCTGGCAGCGCTGGGGCGAGTTCGAGGGCACGGCGAAGAACCTCGCGATCTGGTCGGAGCGGCTGCGGGACGCCGCGCGAGCCAAGGACGAAAAGGCCGTGGCGGACATCCTGAAGGACTACGGGCGCGTCACCTGCGACGCCTGCCACGACGCGTTCCGCAAGCCGCTGCCGCGCTCCTGACGCGCTGGAGGCGCTGACGCACGAAGGGGGCAGGTCATGCGGCCTGCCCCCTTTCGCTTGCGCGAGCCAGGATCAGTGGCTCACGGCCACCAGAGATACATGAAGCGCGGGCCCGCGCCGCTGATCGCCCCTGCCAGCTGGCCGAGCGAGGCCTCGATGCCAGGCGCATCGGGCGGTGTGGTCGAATAGAAGTTGGAGCGATACTCGCGCGGGCGGTGGTACATCACGACGCGCGCCTGCTCGACGCCCGCCGCCTTCCGCGCCGCGGCGACGGCGTCATCCATGTAGCCGATCGAGTCCACCAGCCCGAGCGCCTTGGCCTGCTCGGCCGTGTAGATGCGACCGTCCGCGAAGGCACGGACCCGATCTTCCGGGATCCTCCGAGACTGGACGATGAGCGTCACGAAGCGCCCGTACATCTGATCGATGACCGACTGGAAGATGGCGCGCTCGTCGGCGGTGAGCTGACGGAACGGCGAACCCGCGTCCTTCTTGTCGCCGGACTTGATGATGAGCGGCGCGACGCCGATCTTCTCCATGAGGCCCTGCGCATTGACCGTGAGCATGACGACGCCGATCGAGCCCGTGACCGTCGTGGGCAGGGCCATGATGGTGTCCGCAGCCAGCGCCGCATAGTAGCCCCCCGACGCGCCGACGTCCATCATGACCGCGATGACCGGGACCTTCTTTCGCTGCTTGAACGCCACGACCTCGCGGTAGATGAGGTCGGAGGCGGTGATGGTGCCGCCCGGGCTGTTGATCCGGACGATGAGCGCCTTGAGGTCCTGGTCCTCCTCGGCCTTCTGGAGCTCCTCACGCACGCGCGCCACGACAGGCACCTTCGGGGGCGGCGTGCCCAGCGAGAGGCTGCTGCCCGTCTCGTCGGAGAGCACGCCCGAGACGTCCATCAGCAGGATCTTGGACGTGCCCTTGCCCTCGACGGTCTCTTCCTTGAGCGGACGGATGCGCGGCTGCAGGTCGATGCTGAGGACGGAGCAGCCCTGAAGCAGGAGCACGGATACGAGCACTACGGCGGGCGTTCGCATGTGCGAAGTATACCCCGCGCCTCGAGGCCTGCTCTATAATCGCGGCATGAGCGGCATCACGATCGACGATATCAGGGAGGCGGCGCGTCGGCTCAAGGGCCACGTTCACCGGACTCCGGTCATCACGAGCCGCTCGTTCGACGAGGCGTCCGGTCACCACGTCCATTTCAAGTGCGAGAATCTCCAGCGGGCGGGCGCCTTCAAGATCCGGGGCGCGCTCAACAAGCTCTTGACCGTCACGGACGAGGAGCGGAAGCGCGGCGTCGTGGGCTTCTCGTCCGGCAATCACGCCCAGGGCGTGGCGCTAGCGGCCAGGATCACGGGCGTCTCGGCCATCATCCTGATGCCGACCGATGCGCCGGCGCTCAAGATCAGCGCCACGCGGGGCTATGGCGCCGAGGTGGTCTTCTACGACAGGCAGACCGAGGACCGCGAGGCGCGGGCCAGGGACCTCGTCGCGAAGACCGGGCGCATCCTGGTGCCGCCCTATGACGATCCGGCCATCATGGCGGGACAGGGAACGGCCGCGCTGGAGCTGATGGAGGAGGCGGAAGACCTCGACGCGCTGCTCACGCCGATGGGCGGCGGGGGACTCATGGCCGGCTGCAGCACGGTGGCCAGGGCGCTCCGTCCCGCGATGAAGATCTATGGCGTCGAGGCCGAGTCGGCCAACGACACGTACCTGTCCTTCAGGAAGGGCCTGCGCGTGAGCATCGCCCCGCCTCCCACGATCGCAGACGGCATCCGCAATCTCTCGCCGGGCGCGCTCACGTTTCCGATCAACAAGCGGAATCTCACCGACGTGCTCCTGGTCTCCGACCAGGAGATCGAGGAGGCGGTGCGCTTCCTGCTGCTGCGCTGCAAGCTCCTCGTGGAGCCGACGGGCGCCGTGCCCGCCGCCGCTGTGCTCGCGGGCAAGCTCCCCATGCCCAAGGGCTCCCGTGTGGGCATCGTGCTCTCGGGCGGCAACATCGATCCCGCCCTCCTCGCCGACATCCTGGGGCGAAGCTAGGGAGCTTTGGAGTCCGAGCGGCGGTGGTATTCGGGGATGACGTGCTCGGCCGCCAGGGCCAGCTGATCCAGCATGCGCTCGGGCGGGCAGAGGGGGCGGAGGATGAACTTGGAGCCGCCGCCCTCGACGTACTCGTCGATTCGTCCCGCGAGGACCTCGACGGGGCCAAAGGCCGTGCACGCGCGCATGGTCGCCTCGTCCACGCGTCCCCGCGGAACATAGGGCTCGGCCATGACGCATGCCGCCGCAGGTGACTCGGCCACCGCGTAGTTGATCAGGGTGCCGAAGTGATCCTCCGGCACGTCCCGCTTCTCCGCCGCGGCAAACTCCTGCACCTGCTGGACTCCCGTGCGGAATTCCTCGGGCGTGATGAAGGACGGGATCCAGCCGTCGCCGAGGCGGCCCGCGCGCCTCTGGGCGGCCTCGCTCTTGCCGCCGATCCATATGGGTGGCGGATGCTGCCACGGCTTGGGGAACACGGTCACGCGATCGAGGGTGAAAAACTCGCCCTGATAGGTCACCTCGTCCTGGGTCCAGAGGAGGCGCACGATGCGGATGGCCTCGTCGGTTCGACGGCCGCGCTCCTTGAACGGCACGCCCGAGGCGTCGAATTCGCGCGGCAGCTCCACGCCCACGCCGACGGCCGGGAAGAGCCGCCCACGCGACAGCCAGTCGATGGTGGCCATCTCCTTGGCCGCCACGATCGGGTTCCGATACGGCAGGACTAGCACGCTGGGGCCGAACTTGAGCTTCTGCGTTCGGGCGGCGATGGCGGCCAACGAGGTCATGACCTCCGGCACCGGCGCGGCGGAAGAGAGCCTGTCGGACAGCCAGATCGAGTCGATGTCGCTCGTCTCGCAGAAGGCGGCGAGGGCGAAGAGAAAATCTCCGCTCTCCCTTCCCGGCGGCCACGGGCCGGGCATGATGCCGATTCGATAGTTGAGGGACATGCGTCGGCATCGTACGCGCCGCTCCAGGAGGGGTCAAGGCAGATCTCGCCTGGAAACTTGACAGGTGAGCCCAAGGCGGTCAGGGTACTGAGCTATGAGTCCCTCGCCAAAGACGGGGTCCCATGCAGCGGTGAAACCGCCGACGGAGCGAGAGCGCAGGAGAAATCCTCGCGTCGTCGTGCCGTGGGCCGCCATCGTGGAATCGTCCGACGGCCGGCTCGTGACGGGCGAGGTCATCGACGTGAGCCTCTCGGGCATGAAGCTCCGCGTGAACGCGGACGTGGCCGTGGGCGACGCCGTCAGGCTCCGAGTCACGCTCCCGCGTGAGGCGGGTGAGTTCGACATCGCGGCGGCGGTCGTGCGGCGCGATCCGGGCGGCATCGGCGTGGACTTCGGCCGGCTGCCGTCCGAGGTGGCGCAGCGGATCAAGGCCTTCGTGCCCACCTGGGATCTTCGCCGGCGGGCCGAGCGCGTGGGCATCGAGCTGCCCATCCAGATCCAAGGGCACGACACGACGAGCAAGGGCCGCACCCTGGATCTCTCCGCGGTCGGCGCGCGCGTCAGCACGGACAAGCGGCTCACGCCGGGTGACATGGTGGCCGTGGCGCTGACACCCGCGGATGGCCAGGGGTCCATGAGCCTCGGCGCCGTCGTGTGGGAAGTGGACGCGCGCGGCGCCGTGCTGGTCTTCGCCAACCTATCCGTGGACGACTTCGTCCGCATTCGCTCCTTCGTCGACTCGCTGCTCGCCCGCCGCTGAGCCACAATCGGATTGACTGGCCCCTGAGCCGCGCATAGAATGAACGGCGGTTCAGTCAGCCACCATGCGTGATCCCGACAAGCCCCAGCAGATCATCGAGGCCGCCGTACGGGTCTTCGCCCGTCGGGGCTACTACAACTCCCGCGTCTCGGACATCGCCCAGGAAGCCGGCATAGCCGCGGGCACCATCTACCTGTACTTCAAGACAAAGGACGACATCCTCGTCACGCTGTTCCGCGACAAGATGGCCGAGTTCGTGGGGAGCCTGCGCAAGGCCATCGCGGACGAGCCCGACGCGGTCGCCAAGGTCCGGCGCCTCGTCGCGCTGCACTTCTTGATGCTCGAGGGCAACCCGGAGCTGGCCGAGGTAGTGCAGGTCGAGCTGCGCCAGGGCCAGAAGTTCTTCCGCGGCGCCTCCAGCCAGGAGATCGGCGCGTACTTCGCCCTGATCGGCTCGGTGCTCGAGGAGGGCGTCGCGCAGGGCCGCTTTCGCCCAGGCCTGCCCATCAAGATCGCCACCAAGATGCTCTTCGGCGCCATGGACCAGATGGCGACCTCCTGGGTGCTCGGGAAGCGTGGCTACCGGCTCACCGACACCGCCTCCCAGGTCGCCGAGATCTTTCTCCTGGGCGTCGCCGTCACTTCCTGAAAGAGGAGGTCATCGATGCCGTACGAGACCATGATCCTGAGCCGCGAAGAGGCGATCGCGGTGGTCACCCTCAACCGCCCGCCCGCGAACGCGATCAGCGAGGCACTGATGAAGGAGCTGCACGCGATCCTCTCGGAGCTGGAATCCGACGCTGCCGTGAAGTGCCTCATCATCACGGGCGCGGGGGACAAGATCTTCTGCGCGGGCGCCGATCTCGGCTCCGCCTTCTCCGGGCCGGACGTGGCGTCCTTCCTGCGCTTCGGCAATGCAGTGCTCCGCCGCATCGAGCGCTTCTCGAAGCCTGTCATCGCGGCCATCAACGGCCACGCGCTGGGCGGCGGCTGCGAGATCTCGATGGCCTGTCACATCCGGATCCTCAAGGAGTCGGCGCGGATGGGCCAGACGGAGTCCAACCTCGGCATCATCCCCGGCTACGGCGGCACGCAGCGGTTTCCGCGGCTGATCGGACGGGGGCTCGCGCTCGAGCACCTGATCCTCGGCACCCAGATCCCGGCTCAGGAGTGCTACCGGATCGGCCTGGTCAATCGTCTCTCCAAGGAGGGCGAAACGCTCAACGACGCCAAGTCACTCGCGCGCGAGATCGCGAAGCGACCGCCCATCGCCTCGCGCCTCATCATCGAGGCGGTGGACGACGGGATCCAGGCGCCGATCGACCAGGCGATCGAGGTCGAGCTGCGCGCTTTCGAGAAGGTCTTGAAGACCGAGGACGCGAGCGAAGGCATCCAGGCCTTCTTCCAGAAGCGTCCGGCCCAGTTCAAGGGCAAATAATCATGGACCTCGGCATCAAGGGCCGCGTGGCTCTCGTCACCGGCGGGGCGCGGAGCCTCGGCAAGGCCGACTGCCTGACGCTTGCCGCCGAGGGCTGCAAGGTCATCGTTCTGGACCTCAATGCCGAGGGTGCCGACGAGACCGCCAAGGAGATCTGTGACAGGGGCGGCCTCGCGGGCGGCTACGCGGCCGACATCACCAACCGTACCCAGCTGGCCGGGGTCCTGGCCAGGGCCCAGGGCGAGATCGGTGCCGTGGACATCTGCGTGAACAATGCCGGCTTCATCTATACCATGGGTCAGCTCAAGGACATGCAGGACGGCGACTGGGACACCAACCTGGGGATCAATCTCACCGGTACGTACAATGTGACCAAGCTGGTGTTCCCGGGGATGCGCGAGCGCAAGTGGGGGCGCGTCGTCTGCATGGCCTCCATCGCGGGGTTGATGGGCGGCTTCGGGCAGACTGCGTACTCGACCGGCAAGATGGGGCTGGTGGGCTTCGCCAAGTCGGTGGCGCTGGAGGGAGCACGCTACGGGATCACCTCGAACGTCATCGCGCCGGGCATCATCGGGCCCAACGCCAACCTCTCGCCGCTCTACGAGCGCATGGTCAAGCGAGTGGCGATGCAGGTGGAAGGCCAGCCCGAGGATGTCGCGAGCGCCATCGCGTTCCTCTGCTCGGAACGTGCCCGCTACATCACGGGAGCGGTGCTGACCGTGACTGGCGGGATGGATCTTTTCACTTTCTAGATCGCACCACAAGGAGGCTCTATGCCGAGCGTGAAAGAGACATTCGACCTGATGCCTTCCAAGTTCAAGGCGGCGAATGCCGTGGGCCTCAACAAGACCATCCAGTACGAGATCGGCGGTGACGACGGCGGCACGTGGCACGCCGTGATCAAGGATGGCACCTGCACCGTCACGTCGGGGCCGGCGCCCGCCGCGGACCTGACGGTCACGATGGCCTCGCAGGACTGGCTCGACATGATCGGCGGCAAGCTCAATGGGCAGATGGCGTTCATGTCGGGCAAGCTGAAGCTCAAGGGCGACATGGGCCTGGCCATGAAGATCAGCAGTCTCTTCCAGGTCTAGCCCTCCTGCTCACCCCGACTCTCTCGCTGTGCCCGGCGCGCGAGAGAGTCGGGATGAGGGTCGCGATCGACGCCGCGCATGACGGCCCAGACGAGCGAGCTCACCCGAATCGCGAACTGCGAGCTCTGCCGCGCGGCCCGCATCACACCCTGGTATCACGAGGACGACATCTGCTGGATCGCCGAGTGCGACGTGTGCGACGTGCCGATGGTGGTCTGGCGCTGGCACGGCACGGCGCTGCCGTCCGAGCATCTCGAGCACATGCATGCGCGCCTCCACGACGTCGCGAGCGTCCAGGTTGGCGACCACTATGTCGACGATCACATGCGCAACATCCCCGACCACTGGCACGCCCATGCGCGCCCGAGGGGCGGCTTCTTCGGCAGCCGGCGAAAGCGCTGATCCGCTGCTCCACGGGGCGCGGCGGGGCCAATCTCAGGCATGATGTCGTCGTTTCTATTTCGTTGACGCGAGGCGTCAACCCGACGTAGCATAGAGATGGAGGGTCCATGAAAGACGAACTGTTCACGATGGTGCCCGAGATGCCGACGATGTCGCCCGAGGTGCTGGCCAGGTGGCGCGAGGAGCTGAAGCGCAATTCCTTGCGCATGAAGCACTTCAGCGAGATGGTCATGACCCCCAGAGAACCCGAGGTCGGGCCCACGCCCCGCGAGGAGATCTATCGGAAGAACAAGTCGCGGCTCTGGCGCTACGCCTCCAAGCGCACGATCAAGACCCCGTTGCTCTTCGTCCCCAATCTCGGCATCAGCCGTCCCTACATCTTCGACCTCATGCACAACGGCTCGTTCATCGAGCACATGACGGACCGAGGCTTCGACTTTTTCCTCATGGACTGGGGCGTCTTCGGCCCGGAGGACAACGACCTCACACTCGAATATGCGGTCACGAAGATCCTCCCTCGCATGGCGCAGAAGGCGCTCGAGGCCTCCGGGGCGAAGGAGCTGTCGGTGCTCGGCTACTGCATGGGCGCGCCACTGTCCGTCTCCTGGCTCGGCAGCACGCCCGAGTTCCCCCTCAAGAACTACATCGACATGGCCGGTCCCATCGACTTCTCGCAGGTCGGTCTCTTCGGCCTCTGGCTCGACCCCCGCTTCTTCGACGTGGACAAGTACGTGGACACGCTGGGCGCGATCCCGGCGGACATGGTCAAGATGGGCTTCAAGCTGCTCAAGCCGACCATGGACGTGTCGACCAATCTGAACCTCTGGTGGAATCTCTGGAACCCGGACTACGTCGCCGGCTTCAACGCGCTGAACAAGTGGGCCAACGAGTACCTGCCATTTCCCGGCGAGTTCTTCCGCCAGTGGGTGAAGGAGTTCTATCAGCAGAACCGGCTGATCAAGGGCGCGCTGACCATGGCCGGACGCCCCGTGTGGCTCGAGAGCATCAGCTGCCCGGTCCTGGCGGTCGGGGCCAAGGAGGACAATATCGCTCCGCCGGGCTGTGTGCGGCCGCTGATTCACGCGGTGAGCAGCGCCGACACGGAGTACGTCGAGCTGCCGGGCGGCCATATCTCGCTCATAGCCGGGCGCGGGGCATCGGTGCACTGCTGGCCCAAGGTCGCCTCGTGGCTCGAGGCGCGGTCGTAGGAGGGCATCCCATGGCAGACCAAACGAGCGCCCAGCAGCTCTTCGACCTCTGGAAGAAGCAAGTGGAGGAGGGCACCCAGGCCTGGCTCAAGATGGCGGGGCAGGGGCAGGCGCCGGACCCGCAGGCCTTCTGGCGGCCCTTCATGGATCAGGGCATGCAAGCCTGGTCCAGGGTCATGACCCAGGGCCAGCCGTCGCCCGATCTCATGACCCAGTGGAAGCAGTTTCTCGATCAGTGGATCGCGGCGTGGTCGAAGGTCCTCGAGCAGGCCATGGGCACGGAGAACTTCGCCCAGGCCATGGGCAAGCAGCTCGAGGGCTTTCTCAACCAGGCAGGGCCCGTGAAGAAGGCCGCCGAGCAGCACATCGAGGCGACGCTGGCAGCTCTGGGCGTCCCGTCGCGCAGCCAGGTCGTGGGCATAGCCAAGCAGATCATTGCGCTCGAGGAGAAGGTCGAAGGCGTGGAGGATCGCATCGACGCGGTGCTCAGGCGGCTGGAGGAGGTGGCCGCCGCCATCCGAAAGGAGCGCACATGATCGGCATGACGGTCGACAGCATCCAGGTTGGGGACAGCGCGAAGCTGATGCGGCGGGTCGCCGCCAGGGACATCGCGGAGTTCGTCGATGCCGTCGGAGACTACAACCCGATTCACTCGGACCGCGAGTACGCCGCCTCGACGATGTTCAGGGAGCCCATCGCGCCCGGGATCTGGACGGCGGGACTCATCTCGGCGGTGATCGGGACCCGGCTGCCGGGCCCGGGCGCCATCTATCTCTCGCAGGACCTCAAGTTCCTCAAGCCCGTCAAGTTCAACGACGCCATCACAGCACGTGTCGAGGTCATCGAGACCAGCCGCGAGCGGAACCGCGTGCGGCTCAGGACCGTCTGCACCAACCAGCGGGGGGAGGAAGTCCTGATCGGCGAGGCGCTGGTGATGCCGTCGAAGACCCGCGTGGACTACGAGGAGACATCGCGCCAGGCGGTGGGGGCCTTCGCACTCTGGATACTGGCGCCATGGGCATGGGCCGCGCAGGGCGCCGCCGTGGCGTCGATGCTCGGGGTCACGGCGCTCGGCCTGGCAAGCCCCGCAAGGAACTGATTCAGTCCCCGCCGTGCGGGGTTTCCTACATGAACAGCCCGCCGTTGATGCTGAGCTCGGCGCCGGTGATGTAGTCGCCGTCGCTCGAGCAGAGATACACGCAGGCTCGCGACACTTCGTCGGCCTTTCCGAACCGACCCATCGGAATCTGACCGAGGAGCTTTTGCTGCACCTTCTCCGGAATGGCCGATACCATCTCCGTCTCGATGAAGCCCGGTGCCACCGCGTTGATCGTGATGCCCTTGGCCGCGAGCTCCTTGGCGAGCGACTTTGTCAGCGCAGCCACGCCGGCCTTGGACGCTGCGTAGTTGGCCTGTCCGAAGTTGCCGATCTGGCCGATGACCGACGTGATGTTGACGACGCGTCCCCACCCTTGCTTGAGCATCTGGTCGATGAAGACCTTGGTGCAGTTGAAGACGCCATCCAGATTGATCGCCAGCACCTTCCGCCACGAGGCATGGTCCATCTTGACGAATGTCTTGTCCGAGTTGATCCCGGCATTGTTGATGAGGATGTCGAGGTGGCCGAACTCCTTGAGGACGTCCTGTGCCATGCGGTAGGTGTCGGGATAGTCGGCGACGTCGGCCTGGGCGAGGATACTCTTCCGGCCCATCTTGTGGATCTGCTCGACGACCTGCTTGGCGGGTCCCTCGCTCGACACGTAGTTGACCGCCACGTCGGCGCCCTCTTCCGCCAGCGCGAGGGCGATCGATCGTCCGATGCCGCGGGAGGCGCCTGTGACCAGAGCCGTGCGTCCCTTGAGCTGCATAACGGGTCCTCCTCATTGCGGAGAAGCGCGGGGTCTCGATCCGGAGCGAGAGTATAGCAGAACGCCCAGGATGGCTCCTTGAGGCCGTTGACGCGGAGTGTTAGACTCCAGGCATGTCGTACGTGATCAAGCGCTACTCGAACCGCAAGCTCTATGACACGCAGGAGAGCCGCTATGTCACGCTCGAGGAGCTCGAGGAGCTCATCCGCGCCGGCAAGGAGATCTCCGTCGTCGACGTCTCGACGGGCGAGGACCTGACCTCGGTGACGCTGGCCCAGATCATCCTGGAGAACGAGCGCAGCCACCGCGCCGGCCTGCCAACCGCCTTCCTCCACCAGCTCATCAAGCACGGCGAGGCCTGGCAGGACTTCGTGCAGAAGCAGCTGAGGTCGAGCCTGGAGGGGCTGATGACGAGCCAGCGCGAGGCCGACCGTGTCCTCCGGGAATGGGGATCGCGCGCGGGCTGGCTGCCTGTCCCGCCGCCCGACTCGAAGGCCGAGAAGAAGGCCGAGACGGCGCAGGACTCCGAGGCTCTGCGCCAGGAAGTCACCTCGCTGCGCGAGCAGCTGAAGACGCTCGAGGACCGGTTGGAGAAGCGGAAGGAGAAATGATCACGGGCCGGGCCTCCGGGCCCGGCCCGTGAGCGCTGCGTTCTCGGTGGTCCCTCCTAGTCGAGCGGCGAGTAGATCGACTTCACCTTGCCGGCGACCTGGGCGAACGTCGCCTGGATCTCCTTGCCGGTCTGCTCCGCCGTCGCCTGCAGACGCTCCGCGGAGCGCGTCATCGCCTGGGCGTTGGCCTCGAAGATCTTGAAGGTCTTCTGTGCGCCCTCGACGGACTCGAGCACGCCCTTCTGGTAGAAGGCGAAGGGATCCCGCGGCGCGTCCTGGATCTCGGCCTGGCGGCGGAGCAGGTAATCCTGCCCCTCCTTGAGCGCCTCCACCGCCGAGGACTGCAGCTCCGCGTACAGCCGGACGCCTTCCTTGGCCGTGCTGGCGGAAAGGTCCACCAGGTCGCGGAGGATCTTCTGGTTGGCCTCGGCGACCATGGAGAGAGCTTCCACGGCCCGGCCCGTCGCGTGAGCGAACATCTCGTTTCCCTGCATCGTCGTCGTCATCACCGCGATCCTCCTTGACATCACTTGATCGGCCATCGAATCCATCGGAGCCCCGGCGGGGCCCTTCCACGTGTCCAAGCCTAACGCGGTGCGTCTAGCGTGTCAAGAGTTTTGTTGCGTCGCGTTATAGACACCGTGGTATACGAGTCTGGCCGCCCCAAGCCCCACGTAAGTAATTGAAAGAAAGAGGCTGATGCGACTTGTGCTCCTGCTGACCCTGTGTCTCGCCCTCGTAACTGGTTGCGCCTCCGGTCGAAAGCTTGTCCTTCGCGGCCCGACCGGGCCCGAGGAGGCCAAGGTTCGGGAGGCTCTGGCACCCCTGTTGCCGGCATCCGGAATCTGGCTCAGCCCGAGAGACGGCTGCGCCCTGGCGCTCGGGGTCTGGCAGCTCCGGAGGATAGATGTCGGCGTCGGCCCGCATCCGCGGTGCAAGTTCGCCCTCGAAGTCACGACAGGAGCTCTCCGCAGCCTCGACGAGGACGAGCTTCGGACAGCCCTGGCGCACGAGCTGGGCCATGTCCAGCTGGGGCACGTCGCGAATCGCGCGGCCCGCCGAAAGGCCGAGGAAGACGCGCCCGCAATACAGCCGAGCGACGAGGGAACCGCCATGCGCCATCGCGCCTATGACCGTGACGAGGAGCTGGCCGCGGATCGCTTCGCGGTCACGCTCCTCGACAAGCTTCCCGGCACGCCTGGACGTGGGTGCGCGAGCGTGATGAACCTCATCGAGCGCCTCGACCTCGAGCGTCTGACGCCAGGCTGGTCCCAGTGGCTCAAGACTCACCCGACTCCGGGTGCCCGGCTGGCCGCGCTCGGGGACATCTGCCCCAAGACGCGATGACGCTTGCCAGGCTCGGCGACGGCTTTCTCTACATCGTCGAGCGGAAGAAGGACCTGATCATTCGCGGCGGCTTCAACATCTACCCGCGCGACGTGGAGGAAGCGCTCGACGCCCATCCGAAGGTCGTCGAAGCCGCCGTGGTCGGCATGCCGGACCCCCTGATGGGCGAGGAGATCCTGGCCTTCGTCGTGCTCCGGTCCGGCGAGAGCGCGACGAGCGGCGGGCTCATCGAGTTCTGCCAGACGCGGCTCGCCAAGTACAAGAGCCCGAAGGAAGTCCGGAGCGTCTCCTCGCTGCCCACGAGCCCGATAGGAAAGATCCTGCGAAAAGAGCTGAGGATGCAGCTCCACCCATCGCCGTGAGGGAGAGTCGCCATGGCTGATCAGACGCTGGCACAGATGTTCTGGAACAGGGTCGAGCGCAGCGCCGCGAAGCCCGCCCAGCAGCTCAAGCACCGGGGCGCGTGGAAGACGCTGACGTGGCGCGAGGTCGGGGAGATCGTCCGCGAGATCTCGGCCGGGCTCGTCGCGCTCGGGCGCCGGCGCGGGGAGGCAGTCGGTATTCTGTCCGCCAGCCGCGCCGAGTGGGTGCAGGCCGACTTCGCCGTGTTCACCGCCGGCTGCGTGACCATCCCGATTTACCCGAGCTACCCGCCGGACCTCATCCAGTACATCGTCAACGACGCGGGCGTCAGGACCCTGATCGTCGAGGATCCGACGCAGCTCGCGAAAGTCCTCGAGGTCGACAGCGCCATGCCCGGTCTCGAGCAGATCATCGTCATCCAGGGCTACGAGGGCAAGGAGCCGTCGCCGCGCCTCTTCACCTGGGATGCCCTGCGGCGCCTGGGGCGCGAGCGGGCCGAGTCGCTCAAGACCGAGCTGGCCAGCCGGGTGGCGGACACCACGCCGGACGACGTCGCCACCATCGTCTACACGTCGGGAACCACGGGACCGCCCAAGGGCGTCGTCCAGACCCACGGGAACCACATCTCTGCCCTCGAATCGGCGGCCCAGACGACGAGCATCGCCGAGGGGGACGTCCATCTCCTCTTCCTGCCTCTGGCTCATTCCTTCGCGCGGCTCGAGTCCTTCATCGGAGTCCACCGGGGACTGTGTACGGCCTTCGCCGAGAGCATCGACAAGCTTCGCGACAACCTGCCCGAGACCCACCCGCACTTCATCTGCAGCGTGCCGCGGGTGTTCGAGAAGGTCTACGCCGGCGCCCTGGCCAAGGCCGACGGCGAATCACCGCTCAAGCGCAGGATCTTCTGGTGGGCCGTCGGGGTCGGCAAGGAGGTGTCGCGGCTCAAGCAGGCCAAGCGCCCCGTGCCCGCAGGGCTCGCGCTGAAGTACAAGATCGCTCACACGCTGGTGTTTTCGAAGATGCACGCGGCGCTCGGCGGCCGGCTGCGGTTCGCCGTCTCGGGTGGGGCGCCGCTCTCCCGCCATATCGCCGAGTTCTTCCACGCGGCCGGGATCCTGATCCTCGAGGGCTATGGTCTCACCGAGACCTGCCCGGTGCTCACCAACAACCGCGAGGACGCCTTCAAGTTCGGCTCAGTCGGGATGCCTCTGCCTGGCGTCGAGGTCAAGATCGCTCCCGACGGCGAGATCCTCGCCCGCGGCGGTAACATCGCCAAGGGCTACTTCAAGAAGGCCGACGCCACGCGTGAGGTGTTCCTGGCCGACGGCTGGTTCGCCACGGGGGACATCGGCCGCTTCGACGAGGACGGCTTCCTCTTTATCACGGATCGGAAGAAGGACCTCATCGTCACGGCCGGCGGCATGAACATCGCGCCCCAGAACATCGAGAACCTGTTCAAGGCCGACTCGTTCGTCAGCCAGGCCATGGTCCACGGCGACCGGCGGCCCTATCCGGTCGCGCTCATCACGCTCAATCCTGAGGAGCTCGCAAAGTTCGCGCGCGAGCACGGTATCCTAGCCGCCGACCCGTCCGTCCTGGTCAAGCATCCGAAAGTCCTCGAGCGCGTCCAGCGCACCGTGGATGAGAAGAACTCCGAGCTCCAGTCCTATGCCAAGGTCAAGAAATTCATGGTCCTGCCGGAGGACTTCTCGGTCGAGAACGGTGGGCTCACGCCGACGCTCAAGGTCAAGCGCAAGGTGATCAGCGAGAAGTACCGGGCCGCGCTCGACTCGCTCTACGAGTAGGCAAGGTCGCCATCGTCACCGGTGCCAGCCGGGGCCTCGGCCGCGCGATGACCCTGGCGCTGGCCGTGGCCGGCGCCGACGTCTCGGTGGCCGCGCGCTCCGAAGCCGACCGCCTTGCCGTGATCGGGAACAGCCGATAGGATGTGCGGCATGCGCGCTGCCGCGCTTCACGGGTCCCGGGACGTGCGGATCGAGGCTCGCCCCCTGCTTGCGCCCGGCCCCGGCGAGGCAGTCGTCCACGTGTCGGCCTCCGGCCTCTGCGGCACCGATTACCGCATCTGGAACGGCGACCGGCGCGTGGACTATCCCCGGGTCATGGGCCACGAGTTCATCGGGGAAGTCGTACGGGTCGGTCCCGGCGTCAGCAATGTCCGGGCGGGCGAGAAGGTCGCCATCGAGCCCAACTACTCCTGCGAAGCCTGCCCCCTCTGCCGCGAAGGCAACCGCAACCTCTGCCTTTCGCGGACGGCCATCGGCATCGACGTGGATGGCGGCTTCGCCGAGCAGGTGAGGCTGCCGGCCCGATGCTGCTGGCCGGCTCCTCCCGAGATGAGCGCCGACCAGCTCATCCTGGCGGAGCCCCTGGCCGTGGTCGTGCGCGCCGTGGGTCGCAGTGAGGCCCGAAGCGGCGAGACGGCGGCTGTCGTGGGTGTGGGAGCGCTCGGGCTCCTCGCCATCCAGATCCTCAAGGCCAAGGGGGTCAGGGTGCTGGCCGTCGGGCGCACTGACCGGCGGCGGGAGCTGGCGGAGGCGCTGGGTGCGGACGAGTTCACGACCACGGGCTCGGGCGGCGCGCCCGATGCAGCGCGCGCTTTTTCGGACCGCGAGGGCGTGGACCTCGTGATCGAGACGGCCGGCACCGGGGCGGCCGTCGAGCAGGCGCTCGATCTGGCTCGCCCCGCCGGGCGGATCGTCCTGACCGGGCTGCCCCACGAAGCCTCGACCGTCAACTTCTTTGGCGTGGTTCGCCGAGAGCTCCGGATCATCGGCTCCATGATCTACCAGCAGGAGTTTCCCGAGGCGGTCCGGCTCCTGTCCGCGGGCGCGGTGGCGGTCGATCGTCTCGTCACCCACCGCGTCCCGCTCGACCAGCTCCAGGAGGCTTTCGCCGCCCACCGCTCGCCCGAGTCCATCAAGGTCGTTGTCGTCACCTCATAGCGCGCGCCTGTCGAATGGAAAGGGTCTCGGCTCATGGAGCTTGCCATGCGGTCCCCCAGGCGCATGCGGAGCCTCTCCCTCCACGGGGCCTCGGCCCACGGCGACGGCCGGTTCGTTCAGGAATGCGCCTTCAGCCGTGCCGCGGACGGCTTCCTCAAAGACGTCACACGGTGATGGACGGCAGGCTCCAGGGCAAGACCGCCATCGTCACCGGATCGACCAAGGGCATCGGTCTCGGTATCGCGCGGGCGTACGTGCGGGAGGGCGCGCGCGTCATCGTGAACTCGCGAAACGCCGCGGATTGCGCGCGCACGGCGCGCGAGCTGGGCCCGGCGGCCGTCCCCATCGCCGCCGATCTCTCGCTCACGGACGAAGTGCGCCGCCTCGCACGCGAGGCGCGGCAGGCCTTCGCCGGCCGGGTGGACATTCTCGTCATCCACGTCAGTAGCATGAACGGCACGGTGCCCTTCCCCCATCGCCTCGCCTACTGCGTGTCCAAGGCCGGGCTCAACATGATGACCAAGGTCATGGCCATCGAGTGGGCGGTTCGCGGTGTGCGTGTCAACGCGATAGCCCCGGGCTATGTCGAGACCGAGTTCATCACGAGTCTCAGCGCCACGGGCATCCTTGACCGGGACAAGCTCGCCCGGCGAACCCCCATGGGGCGTATCGGCACTCCAGAGAAAATAGGGGAGGTTGCGGTGTTTCTTGCCTCGCCTGCCTCATCGTTCATCACCGGGGAGATCCTGACGGCCGACGGAGGCTGGTCCGCGTACGGCGATCTTTGATAGGATGCCTGCAGGAGTGTAAACAGAGAGATACACCTCGTCGTCCTATGGGCGGGAAGACCCCATGAGAGCACGCATCGGCAACTTGTCTCTTGTCACCGCAGCCGTTCTGGCGACGGCGGCCTGCTCGCAGGCTCCGCTCAACAAGCCGGCTCCCGCGCCTGCCGTGCATGCCGTTCCTCCGGGACCGCCTGCCGCCGTGCGCATCATGCTTTCCAAGGCCACGCTCACCGAGGACCAGCAGATTCTCCACGCGTTGAACCGGCTGGGCTATGGCCCGCGCCCGGGTGATGTCGAGCGCGTGCGACGGATGGGGCTCGAGCGCTGGATCGAGCGCCAGCTCGAGCCGGCGCGCATCCCCGACGACCAGGCCCAGGCGGCCCTCGAAGCCTTTCCGACGTTGACCAGGCCGGTGCCCGAGCTCATCCAGAGCTTCCCCGAGCCCGACCCGAAGGTCCTCGCGAAGGTCCAGTCGGGGGAGATGAGCCCGCAGGAGATACGTGTCGTGGCGCCGCCCGAGAGGCGCCCCTTCCGCATCCCGGCCGAGCTCCAGGCGGCCAAGCTCGCTCGCGCCGTGCTCTCGGAGCGTCAGCTCGAGGAAGTGATGACGGACTTCTGGTTCAACCACTTCAACGTGGACGCCCGCAAGGGCGCGGTGAAGTGGATGGTGGCCGACTACGAGCGCACGGCGATCCGGCCCTACGCGCTCGGCAAGTTCCGCGACCTGCTCCTGGCGACGGCGCGGCACCCGGCCATGCTCTTCTATCTCGACAACTGGATGTCCACCAGGGTCGGCCTCGTCATGCCCTTCGGCCCGAACAAGGGCCGCACGATGGGACTCAACGAGAATTACGCCCGCGAGATCATGGAGCTGCACACGCTCGGCGTGGACGGCGGCTACACGCAGCAGGACGTGGTCGAGGTGGCGCGCGCCTTCACCGGCTGGACCATCGAGCGGCCGCGCGAGCGCGGGACCTTCCGGTTCCAGCCGGGCGCGCATGACCAGGGCGGCAAGCGCGTGCTCGGCCAGGTGCTGCCGGCCTATGGCGGCGAGCACGACGGCGTCCACGTCATCGGCATCCTCTCGCGCCATCCGGCCACGGCCAGGTTCATCGCGACCAAGCTCGCGCGGCGCTTCGTGAGCGACGACCCGCCGCCGGCCCTGGTCGAGCGCGCGGCCAGGACCTTTCGCGACACGGACGGTGACATACGCCAGGTGATGGCGACGATCATCTCGTCGCCCGAGTTCTTCTCGCAGGAGGCCTACCGGGCCAAGATCAAGAAGCCGATGGAGCTCGTGGCGAGCGCGGTCCGGGCCGCCGGGGCCGAGCTCGCGCCTCCGGGCGAGCCCGGCAGCCAGCAGGTCGGGGGTGCATTGGCGCTGGCCATGCAGGTAGCCAAGCTCGGCGAACCCCTCTACCAGCGGCAGCCGCCCACGGGCTACCCCGACGTGGCCGAGGCGTGGGTCAATGCCGGCGCGCTGTTGAGCCGCCTGAACTTCGCGCTCGTCCTCGCCCAGAACCGCATTCCGGGGGTCAGGGTGGATATCGCGCGCGTCGTGGGCGCCGACGACAGGCAGAAGCCCGGCCAGATCCTCGACGCGCTGCTGGGCTCGCTGCTCCAGGGTCAGGTGAGACCGGAGACGCGGGCCGTGCTCGCGGCCCAGCTCGACAATCCGGAGCTCATCCGTGCCACGCCGGATGACCGGATCCTGGCGGCCGGCCGCGCGCCGGCGAATGCCGACGTGGACAAGCTGGCGGCGCTGGTGCTGGGCTCGCCCGAGTTCCAGAGGAGGTAGGGCCGTGGACTGCAGATGCACGCGCCGCTCCTTCATGAAAGGCGGGGCCCTGGCCCTGCTCGGCCTGGGCTCCGTCCCGCGCTTCCTCGTGCGCGCGGCCTCCGCCCATGGCACGGGCCCGCGACCGAAGATCCTGGTCGCGATCTTCCAGCGCGGGGCCGTGGACGGGCTGACCATGGTGGTGCCGCATGGCGATCCCGGCTACTACAGCTCGCGCAGCAGCATTGCCATCGGCCGGCCGACCGCTGGCGGCAGCGAGGGCACCATCGACCTCGACGGTTTCTTCGGGCTGCATCCGTCGATGGCGCCGCTCAAGCCGATCTGGGACGCCAGGCATCTCGCCTTCGTCCACGCCTGCGGCTCGCCGGACACGACGCGCTCGCACTTCGACGCCCAGGACTACATGGAGTCCGGGACGCCCGGTGTGAAGATCACACAAGACGGCTGGCTCGCGCGCGGGCTCGGCGCCGCGCCCGTCTCCACAGCCTCTCCGTTCCGCGCCGTGGCCATGGGCCCCCGGCTGCCGCGCATGCTCCGGGGCGATGTCGGCGCCGTCGCCATGGGAAGCGTGGCTGATTTCGACGTCAAGCAGGGCGGGTGGGGCATGGCCGGCGACGTCGATGCCGGGGCCGGTTTCGAGGCCATGTACGAGCAGGGCGTCAAGGACATCCTCTTCGGCACGGGGCGAGAGACCTTCGATGCCGTCAAGATGCTCAAGGCTGCGAACCCGCAGCGCTTCCAGCCCGAGAACGGCGCCCGGTACCCTCGCGGGAAGTTCGGAGAGAGCCTCAGCCAGATCGCGCAGCTCATCAAGGCCGATGTCGGGCTCGAGGTGGCCTTCGCCGACATGGGCGGCTGGGACACCCACGCCGCGCAGGGGAGCGACACGGGACAGCTCGCGAGTCGCCTGGTCGAGTTCTCGCAGGGGCTGGCCGCGCTCTACCGCGACCTCGGCGACCGGATGGCGGACGTGGTGGTGCTGACCATGTCGGAGTTCGGGCGCACGGTGCGAGAGAACGGCAACCGGGGCACCGATCACGGCCACGCGACCGCCATGCTGGTGCTGGGTGGTCCGGTCAAGGGCGGGCAGGTATACGGGCGCTGGCCCGGCCTGGCGCGCGAGCAGCTCTTCGAAGGGCGGGACCTCGCGGTCACCACCGATTTCCGCGACCTCTTCGCGGAAGTCGCGATCCGGCACGTGGGCGTCCCGTCCTCGGCCCCGCTCTTCCCGGGTTTCCCGACGAATCTTTCCAGGTATCCCGGAGTGCTCCTGTAGCTGGCCGGTGTCGTGCTATTGTCGCTGGCGGCCTAGTGCCGGCCGCTCATTCACGGAGGTGACGACATGACGAGACGCTTTCCCGCGCTCCTGTCCTGCATGGTCCTGGCTCTCGTCCTCTCGAGCTGCGGACCGCCGACCAAGGAAGACATCGTCGCCAAAGCTAAGGACGCCAAGACGCGCTCCGCGCTCGAGACGGCCTTGGGCAAGCCCGACGACATCAGCAAGCTCGGCCCCGTCGAGAAGTGGACCTACAAGGCCAAGAACGGCCGGGTGGTCTTCCTGCTGGTGGGAGACACCGTCACGATCGAGACGACCGGATCGGAGAAAAAGCCCTGAGCCGGCTAGCGGGACTCCAACGCGTTCCGCCGAAACCTCGCCCGCGACCCCAGAGTGCCGGGCCAAACAACGAGCCAGACGAGGCCCGAGGGAGGCAGCAGCCCGAGGCGTACGTGGGTGTGCGTTGAGGGTTGCTGCCGACCGAGAACGAAGTCTGGCGAAGTTAGTTGGGCCGGCACTAGAGGCGGCCGCGCGGGTAGACGGACACGGCGGAACCCGCTGCCAGGACGACTGACGCGGGCTTCACGCCCGAGAGACAGCTCCACGCCGGACCGTAGACCGACGCCCAGTCGACGTCGAGGCTCCACGAGCGCACGGGATAGAGGTCCCAGAGCGGATGCCTGACCTCGTAGACGAGGGTGCGGCCGCGTCTGTCGCGCCCGAAGCCCCACTGGTGCTCCTTGAAGAAGTGCTCGTCGCTGTCCTCTCCGGGCCGGATCGCGGGCTGGTGCCCCGCCACCTCGATGTGATGATCGCGGCCGTGCCAGCGGAGCCGCCGGACCGTGACGATCGCCGACGGGTCGCTTCGCACGCGGCTGTCGATCGGCGCGACCAGGTAGGGCTCGTTGTGGATCGCGCGCGCGAGCCAGGAGACAGCGGGCTTCGGCACGAACTCCCGAATGAAGACGACGCCTCGACGAGGTCCAAGCCTGACATAAAAGCGCAGATTGATCTCGGGGAAGTTGCGGAAGCCGGGCCAAGAGGCGCCCCAGACGCACGTATCGAGGAAATCGAACGCGACGAGGCTCGCAAAGGCCGCGCCGTTCCGCCTGTCGAGCTCGAGCCCCGCCGGCAGGCGCGGCTCGAGCAGAGCCGGCGGCACCTCGTAGGTGAGGATCGCGAGGTTCGACCAGCGCGCCGTGAGGAACGGGCGCCGGATCGTCTTCATCGGCACGGTGCTCACGGCAGCCCCGCGCCCGCTCAGATCTCCGGGCGCTTGCCGTGCGCGACGCGCACGACGGTCTTGATGCCGCCGCGCACGGCGAAGTCCCCCACGACCTCCATCCACCGCGGCGCGGCCGCCGTCACGAAGTCGTTGAGCACGCGATTCGTCACGTCCTCGTGGAAGGCGCCCTCGTTCCGGAAGGACCAGATGTAGAGCTTGATGCTCTTGAGCTCCACGAGGAAACGATCGGGCACGTATCGGACGCGGATCGTGGCGAAGTCCGGCTGGCCGGTCCTGGGGCAGAGGCAGGTGAATTCCGGGATCTCGAGCGCGACCTCGTAGTCCCGGTCGGGATGCGGGTTCGGCACGACCTCGAGCTGCTTCGAGGGCTGACTCGGCATGCGGGTATTCTACCGCCGCGGGCCCGCGCCGCGAGAGCGCCAGATCGCCTCGCGCACCTGCTCGATGACGCCGGCGGGAAGCTGCTCGAGCAGGAGCGCCTGGCTACCGCGCTGCTCGACGAGCGACGCGAGGCCGCCGTCGCTCCAGGTGGCGAGCCCGCCGGCTCCCACGCGCATCGTGCCGGCAAGCGCAGGGTGACGACTCGTGAGGCTATCGCGGAGGTGACCGGCCAGGGTCGCCGCGACCTGATCGTCGCGCATGAGGGCGAGATAGGCGATGAGAAAGCGTCCCGCCCTGTCTTCCCAGATCTGGTAGCGGTCGCCGCGCCAGCCGACGGCTGCGCGCCGTCCCTCGATGCCGCCCAGATGCAGCCCTGCCACGGCCCCCAGCGCGAACTGGCCCATCTCGTCGTCGGACACGAGGGTCTGCCCCGGCAGGAGGCGGCTCAGGTCCGGGAGGACGACGGGCACGGGATCTTCACGCTGGACACCGATCCGCTTGGCGGGCTCCATGATCTGCGCCGTCGAGCGAGGAGGGTCCCGGTACAGGCCGCTCATCGCCGACCACGGGTGGGACTTGCGGAACTGATACACGAACCCGACGCCCTCGAGATAAGGGAAGAGCAGGAGGTCGCGCAGGAACGTCGGCGCCTGTCCGAGGACCGGGCCGCCCGCGCTCGCCGCGATCAGGCCCTGGGTGTTGGACAGGTCGGGCAGCATGGTCAGGTCCATGCCCTGCGCCTTCAGGAGGAAGTCGATGCTCAGCGCGACCGCCTCGCCCTCGATCAGGGCCTGGCGCGCCAGGAGCTGGTCACCGCGCCCCGGGTCTGGAGAGATGAAGGTGTCGAGTGATATCTCGCGGTCCTGGAGGGCGTGAGCCAGCTCGTGGACGAGCGCGGCGCGCTGCTGCTCGGGCGGGAGCCAGTCGCCCACCACCATGACCTTGCCGCGCGGGTCATAGTAGGCGGAGACCTGCTCCTCCATGAGGTCGAGGAAGAGGCTGCGCAGATCGTAGTCCGCCGGGATGAGCCCCCAGGCCACGAGCGACTTGCGCTCGGCCTCGATGCGGGCGGGCGAGTAGCGGCGGCTCATCTCGGCCTCCATGAAGCGACGATTCTCCTCTCGGGAGCGCAGCAGGACGGGGGGAGGGCTGCCGGGCGAGGCTATGCCCCTGAGGCCCGCCAGCTGCTGATAGATCGGCGCGACGAGGGCGTCGAGGGAGGACTGCGCCGGAGCCTGCTGCGCCGAAGCCTGAGCGATGAACGCCGAGGCGGCGGCCAGGAGCAGGAACAACGTGGACGCGCGCCGCATGACACGATGATACCCTACCCCTCACCTTTCCCGTCCCGGTGAGAAGGTGTCCTGCCGTCCCCATTCTCCGTCGGGAACGGGCAGGATGGCGGTGAGCGGCCGGTCCTGAGACTGCTACGAGCTGTCCGCGGGGCTCTGGGTCTCAGCAGGAGCCCGGGAGAGAAGCACCCGGGCAATCTCATGGAGCGTGGCAGGAGCTGGATTGCCCATCGCTGTCAGCAGGTCGTGCGCGTCGGCCGCGCTCATCACCACGGAGTCCAGGCCCGCGGCCCCGTTGTGCTGCTCCCGCATCCAGCGAGCCTGTTCCGCCGTGGTGGTGAGCCAGAGCAGGGGATCGGGAAGGTAGTCCACCTGCACGGCCAGGACCTCGCCGTGAGCCAGCAGCCCTTCGTAGAATGCCCGTGCGGTTGGCGGGAGCGCCTCGTGGTGCTTCAGGACTTCCTGCAGCGTGACGATGCTGGGGTTCATGGCTTTGCCGCTCGGCGCTTGGCGCCTGGGCCTTCGGGGCGCCAAGAGCCCCTCGACGCTGAGCACGAGCGCGCTGATGACGCCCAGGACCATGAGTGGTTTCACCGAGGCATTCCTCCTGCCGTCCTGGAAAAGCAAGAGCAAGGCCACCGTGGCGAGCCTCATACAATCAAGCATTTTGAGTGCAGAGTCGGTCAGGCGCTGACGGAAAGGGTCACGGGAGGTGACGCGGCGAGTTCAGCGCCTGGTCGTGAGCCCGATGCCCGCGGCTACCATGAGGGACGAGAGCAGCAGCTCCAGGGACAGCGGCTCCCGGCCGATCGCGGCGGCTATCAGCACGCCCCAGATCGGGGTCGTGAGCGCCACGGTTGCGAGCGCGCTCGGCCGATAGATCTGGAGTAGCTGCGCGTTCATGACGAAGTTGAACCCGCCGATGATCACGCCCTGGTAGAGGATCGACAGCAGCAGGCCGGCTGTCCAGCGCGTGGGACGGTCCACGTCCCACACGAGGCTCATGGCGAGAAGTCCCGCGCTGCCGATGATCGACTGGTACATCATCAGGCGCACGGGATCCATCCGCTGGACGGCCTTGGCGATGTAGACGATGCGCTCGCCCAGGAGCAGCGCGGAGACCGCGACGATGAGGTCACCGACGATCGTGCCGCTCGATGTCGTGAGGCCCGGCGCGAAGAGGAGAACCACGCCGCCGTAGGCGATGAGCACGCCCAGCAGCGTGCGGCTGGTCAGCCGGTCGCCGGGAATCAGGAAGTGTGCGAACACGACGGTGTGGACGGCGTAGGAGTTGAGGACGATCACCCCGTGCGACGCCGTGGTGCGGTCGATCCCGACATTCATCAGGGCGATCTGGAGCACGAACAGGAGGCCGAGCGACCAGATCGGCCCGCTCTCGCCCTTGCGGATCACGAGCACGTCGCGCCGTCCGGTCGCCATGGCATAGAGGAAGATCACGACGGCGCTGACGGCGAAGCGCAGGACGGCCATGCGGAGCGGTGCGACGTCGGAGAGCCCCAGCTTGATCGCGACAGGATTGGCGCCCCAGAGCGCCGCGAGGACGAGCGAGATGACGACGCCTGTGACGTCGAGCGGCCGGTGTTCGAGCACGAGAGCGCCTATGGTAGCATGAGGCCTCCATGAAGATCGGGCTCGTCGGGCTTCCCAAGAGCGGCAAGACCTCGCTGTTCAACCTGCTGACGGGCTCTTCGGTGGCGACCTCGTCCTTCGGTGCGTCACGCGGCGAGATGCACGCGGGCGTGGCGAGAGTGCCCGACGAGCGCGTGGATCGGCTCACCACCCTCTTCAAGCCCAAGAAGACGACGTACGCGACGTTCGAGGTTGTGGACCTGGCCGGCATCAGCAAGAGAGAGCACGAGGGGCTGGACGCCAAGGAGTTCCGGAGCGCCGACGCGCTCCTGCACGTCGTCCGGTCCTTCGCCGACGCGACGGGCTCGGCGCCCAACCCGAAGCGCGATATCGCCGACCTCGAGACGGAGCTGATCCTGGCCGACCTGGAGGTCGTCGAGCGGCGGCTCGAGCGGCTCGAGGCTTCCATCAAGAAGAAGCGGACCGACGCCGAGGTCAAGGAGCAGGCTATCCTGCTCAGGATCAAGCCCGCCCTCGAAGGGGAGATGCCGATCCGGGCCATCGACCTCCTGGACGACGACACGCGTGCCATCCGCGGCTTCACCTTCCTGTCGCAGAAGCCCATCCTGCACTGCCTCAACCTTTCAGAGAAGGAGCTGGATCGAGGCCCGAGCCTCGTCGAGAGCTTTGGGCTCCAGGAGGTCTCGGCGCGGCCTGGCGCGGCGGTAGGCTGGGTGTCGGCGGTGATCGAGGCCGAGGTCGCGCAGCTGGCGGGCGAGGAGCAGTCGGCTTTCCTGGCGGACCTGGGACTCAGCGAGCCCGCCATCAGGCGCGTGCTCCGCGACTGCTATGCGCTGCTGGGCTTGATCTCGTTCTTCACGGTAGGCGAAGACGAGGTACGCGCCTGGTCGGTCCCGCACGGCACCCGCGCCCAGGACGCGGCCGACGCCATCCACTCCGACATCGCGCGCGGCTTCATCCGCGCCGAGGTCGTGAGCTATGAGGCGCTGATCGCTGCCGAGGGCTCCATGGCCGCCGTTCGCGAGAAGGGACGGTTCCGTCTCGAGGGCAAGGAGTATATCGTCCAGGACGGCGAGATCTGCCACTTCCGCTTCAACGTCGCCAAGTAACCCCGGTCAGGGGTTCACGGCCCCGGCGTCAGGGGCCCGTGGGAGACGACGAGCAGGCGGACGTCGGTGAGCGCGCGCTCCGGGCCGTGGACGACGCCGCCAGGGACGCAGAAGGAGTCGCCGGGGCCGTAGACGATCGGCCCGACCTGCCACTGGCCTTCCAGCACCAGCACCTCGACCGTGCCGTCGTGAAGGCTCTCCATCACCTCCCAGCCCTTCGTGTAGCGCACCGCCAGGGTCCGGCTCCTGCTCTCGGGGTCCTTGTTGAGCAGGAGCGTCCAAGCGCCCTCGCGGTCCTTGAAGACGGGCCGCCACTCGCCATCCCGCGTGCTCTTCTTCGCGACAGCGCCTCTCATGACGGTGTTCCTTTCGGCACGGCTCTGGGCAGGTGGCCCCAGACGATCCAACGCCGGTCGCTGGCCATCTCGCAGACGAGCCCGCCCAGGCCGCGCGCGCGGACCTGGGCCCGCACCTCGCGCAGCGTGAAGGACGCGCAGAGCGCGCTGTAGAAGTCCCGCTTCACCAGGGGCGCCTCATGTGCCATGTACTTCTCGACCATCTCCTGCGCTCGCTCGGGCGATTCCGGCCGCAGGAGGTCCATCACGAGCACCAGGCCGGTCGGTCGCCCGAGCCGCACCACCTCGTTCCAGAAGAGAAAGGGATCCGGAATATGGTGCACGAGGCTGTTCGACACCACGGCGTCGTAGCTCTGGAGCGCCAGCGGCAGCATGGGCAGGCGCAGGCAGAGCGGTCGCACGCGCTGGTCCAGGCCCGCCTCCTTCACCGCCTGCTGGGCCAGCGCGATCATGGGCTCCGAGCCGTCCACGGCCGTGATGATGCACTCGGGCAGGGTGCGGGCCAGGCGCACGGGGATGTCCGCCGGCCCGCAGCCGAGGTCCACGATGGTCCCGGACGTCATCTTCGGAAAAGTGGTGCGGAAGCGATCCACGAAGCCCTGGTTGACCTGGGCGAGGTCCGCGCGCGCATAGGCCAGGGCCTGCGCCGGGTCGATCATCAGCTCGAGCTCCCGCGTGCGGTCCATCTCAGTACTTCTCGCGGGACCCGGAGAGGCAGGCGACGGGGAAGGTGAGCACGAGCTTGTCCAGAGGGTAGGCTCGACGCGGATCGAAGCAGCCGTCGGCGATTCTCAGTGGATCCTCGGTGCCGGAGAGCTGGCCGTCGGCGTGCGAGGCGCAGGCACGCGTGCAGACCTCCAGATGCACGTGGGGGATGTTCATGGCATTGCCGCTTATCCCCAGCCGGCCGATCTGCTCGCCGCGCGTGACGCTCTGTCCCGCCCGGACGGTCACGCCCTGCATGTGGCAGTACGCGGTCCATCGCTTGAAGCCGGGATGCTCGAGGAGCACGCCCAGGCCGCAGCCGAAGGGCCACTCGATGATCCGGCTGACGATGCCGTCGGCCGCCGCGAGGATGGGAGCGCCGAGGGCGCCCCCGAAGTCCACGCCAGCGTGCCGCCGGACCCGGGGCAGGTTGTTGGCGCCGGTGTAGGAGCGATAGGGCGACAGGATGATCGCCTCGCCAGGATTCTGGCCGGTGGCAGGCTGGGGGACGCAGAGCAAGACCAGCGCGAGCCCTGAGACCAGCGCGCGCGCAGCCATCCTACTGGGGTTTGATTCCCATGAGCTTCACGGTCCCCCCCAGCGATTCCACCAGATCGATCATGGTGGCGTCGGAGTGCTGGGTCAAGAGGACGCAGCCGGCGCCCAGAATGATGCCCGTGCCGCCGGTCTGAGCCAGGGCGTCCTGAGCTTCGGCCCGCGCATCGGAGCCGGTGCCATCCTTGAGCGTCGCCCACTGATTGAGCCCGCCCTGAACCGCGCCCGGCACCAGAGCTTTGCCCTCCGCCAGCGACGGCCCGGCGCGACGATCGTCCCAGTTCCAGACGTCCGCGGGTAACCCGACGAGCCGCCCGAACATCAGCCGCTCTCCGTGGCAGTGCAGGACCGTCAGCCGCGAGCCTTCGCGCACCGTCTCGAGGATGCGGCGGTCGTAGGGCTCGCCGAAACGCGCGTACTCGGCCTCGGTGTGGAGGGCATGGCTCGCCGCCTGGACGGAGTAGAACATGCCCTCGGCGCCCTCCCGGAAGCAGGCCTCCATGAAGGCCAGTATGGTCTCCGTGATGGCTTCGAGCGCGTCCTCGACGAGGCGCGTGTTCTCCTTGAGGTCGTAGTTGAGCCTCTCGCCCGAGAGCTTCCGCGCCAGGGACAGCGGGCTGAACACCGTCGGGATCACCGAGCAGTCCGCGCGCCGGTCCACGACGCAGCGGATGATGGACTCGATGTGCGAGGCCCACCCGGTCGACTCCATCGGGACCGGGCGGATCTTCTTCCAGTCCTCGGGCGCATTGACCGCGTGACGGGCGCAGGGACGGTGGCCGTCGGGCGCCAACTCCTCGCTCTCGACGCAGCCCCAGTCCTCGACCGCGTAGCCGCCGGCCGGCGTCACCTTGAGGAAGTCCGAGCCATAGCGCTCGTGGAAGCGGAGCGTGGACTGCGCTAGCGCCGCCGGCGCCCGATCCACGGCGGGGAAGTGGCGCCAGAAGGCATAGGGCGGGCGGTCCGTCGGCTCGCGACGGATGGCTCCGAGAACGCGCTCTCTCTTGGTCATGGGTCTCTCACGTGATGACGACCAGGCCATCGCGCAGCGCCGGCCTGCCGTCCTCGGTCAGCACCTCGAAGGCGATCGCCCGTCGGGCCGGGCCGCCCGTGTCTCCCGGGCCCCGCACCGTGATGGTCGAGGGCAGGCGCACCATGCCGGTGAAGCGGCACGCGACGCGGCGCACCCGCCGGGCCGCGTCCGCTCCCTCCCGCCGGAGAACCTGGGAGACGCCAATCGCCAGCGTGGCGGTGCCGTGGAGGATGATATCAGGCAGGCCGGCTCCGAGCGCCACGGCCCGATCCGTGTGGATGGGGTTCCAGATGTGCGCGCACTCTGTGTAGATGTGCGCGAGGCCTGTGGGAAGTGGAACAGCGATCGACCACCCCTCACCCTGCCCTCTCCCCTCAGGGGAGAGGGGTGCTGAGGGGTCCTTTCCTTGCAGCGAGCTCGTGGCGTCTGGCTGCCTCGACCTCCCAGGGAGAAGGCCGTGGTGAGGCTCGACGGCTACGCCCCGGTAGATGCTGCCGTACTCGGTGGTCGTCACCGGCTCGCCGCGCTCGTTCACGGTGTCGAAGCGCGTCACGACGTAGGCACCCGGGGATCGCGTCTCGACCACGGTCACTGTCGCCGTGGTCTCGAGCCGGTCGCCCGCCTGGACGGGCCTGTGGATGACGAGGTCATGCGTGGCATGAACGCTGCGCGCCGCGACCGCCTCGGAGGTCAGCTTCGCCCGGAGCTCCACCGCCGAGGGCCACTCGTAGCAGACGGAGAAGAGGGGGTGGGCCAGGATGCCGCCGGGACGCGTGGTGTCGAAGTACTCTGGCGCCGTTTCCCCGAGCGCGGCCGCATAGGCCATCAGCCACCGCGCATCGATCTCGTGCGCCTGCGGCGCCGCGTTCGTGCCGGCCATGCTCCCGGAGATCTTCACCTCAGCCCTCGCCTCGTCACGCTCCTCGCCTGCGGGATCGCTTCTGCCCTCGCTTCTCAGCGCGAGCCAGCCTTTCGGCCGCCGCTCAGCTGGAGCTTCGGGCCGTGCTTCGGCTCGCACATCAGGCTCTCGGGAAGTTCATGCAGTCGACGAAGATGTCCTGGAAGTCCGGATGGGCGGCGAGCGAGACGTGCTCGATGCGCGCCGCGATGCGCAGGGCGCGGTGGCGCTCCGGCTCCGAGAGGAGGGCCATCTGCGCCCCCAGCGCCGCCGCGTTGCCGACGTAGCGGATCTTCGACTCGGGCAGAGGCGGGATGAGCCCGATCCGGAGCGCGCTCCGGATCGAGAGATAGTTGCCGAAGCCGCCCGCCAGCATGAGCTCGGCAACCTTGTCGTCGGGGACGCCTGCGACGCGCTGGAGCATGGCGACGCCCGAGGCGATGGCGCCCTTGCAGAGCTGTACCTGGCGAACGTCGTCCTGGGTCAGCACGATCTCCTGGGGGGCGCCGGCCTCGCCCGGGCGCGCGAGGACGACGGTCCGCTCATCACCGCGCGTGATCACGCGCGCGCGGAGGGGCGCGGGCAGGCGGTCGAGATGGTCGAGGTCGATGAGCCCGGTCCAGTCGATGACACGAGCGTCGAGCAGGACCGCGACAACGTCTATCAGTCCGGAGCCGCATATCCCCTGGGCCGCCGCCTCGCCGATGGTGTGGAGCACAAGGTCACCGTCAGCCACGCTCACGCGGTCGATCGCGCCCATGGCCGCGCGCATCCCGTGGCGGATCTGCGCGCCCTCGAGCGCGGGCCCCGCGGGCGCCGAGCAGGCCCAGAGGTGCTCCCGCGAGCCCAGGAGCACTTCGCCATTGGTGCCAATGTCCACCGCGATGCGGATCTCCGGCGTCTCGTCGATGCGCGTGGCCAGCGCGACGGCGACCGCGTCCGCGCCGACGAAGCCCGCCACGATCGGCAGGAGGCACACGCGCGCCTCGGGATTGACCTTGAGGAAGAGCTCTCGGGCGGCCAGCACCAGCGGGTGGCGCATCACCGGGGCATAGGGGGCGAGGCCCAGGTAGGAGGGGTCGATGCCAAGCAGGAGATGGTGCATGCAGGTGTTGCCGACGATGGCGACCTTGTAGATCCACTTGGCCAGCACGCCGGAATCCCGCACGAGAGCCTCGACGTGCTGGTTCAAGAGCCCGATGATCCGCGTCTGGAGCTTGCGCAGATTGCCGGCATCGAATTGCGCGAAGGCGATCCGCGACATGAGGTCTCCGCCGAAGACGGCCTGCGGATTGAGGCTCGACACGGACGCCATCTGCTCGCCCGACTCCAGCTCGAGCAGCGTCGAGACCACGCTGGTCGTGCCGATGTCGATGGCGAGGCCGAACTTGAGGACGTGGGTGTCGCCGGCCTCCACCGAGAGAATGCGAGAGCCGAACGTCGCCACGGTCACGACGCCGCCGTGCTCGCGGAGCGCCTGGGGCAAAGTCTTCAGGACCTCGGGCGAGCAGTCGTCCGGTTCGCGCCCGGTCGCGGCCAGCAGCGCCTCGAGGTCGGACGTCTGGTGGTGCTCCTCGGTCGGCAAGGCCACGCGGACGACCGTCTTGTCCACGCCCGCTTCGATGAGGACGGGCAGGGGCGCGCCCTCGGGCCGCTCGCCGCCCAGGATCTGGAATGTCCGGTCGTCTAGGGGCGGAGAGACCTGGACGGTGATCGCATCCGTCACGCGGCACTGGCAGGAGAGGCGGTATCCTTCGCGAACGAGATTGTCGCCGAGCTGCACCTCGTCCATGATCGTGGGCGGCGGCACGATGCCGGCGGCGAACTTGACGCGGCAGGAAGTGCAGCGGCCGCGGCCACCGCACGTGGCCTCGATGTCCACGCCCGCGGCATGGGCCGCTTTGAGAATGCTGGTTCCCGGCTCGACGGCGAGCGTCCGCCCCGTCGGCAGAAGGGTGAGCGCCACCGTCGCCATGCGCTCGAAGATACCACTTCCCGCTTGACTTCCCCGAGGGCTTTGCCGATAGTGGCAGCACCCGATGAACCCCAGGCCGTGTCCGGCCGGCAGGTGATCAGGGAGACCCGGTGCTCACGTACACCTTCCAGCGGCTCCTCTGGCTGATCCCCACCCTTCTCGCCATGGCGCTCGTGACCTTCCTCGTGATGCACGCCACCCCGGGCAGCCCGCTCGATCCCGTCGCGGAAGGCGCCAACCCGCTCTCACCGGAGGCGCAGAAGAACCTCGCGCAGGCCTATGGTCTCGACAAGCCGCTGTGGGAGCAGTTCGGCATCTTCGTCGCCAGGACGCTCCGGGGCGACTTCGGCCAGTCCTTCATCTACAAGACGCGCACGGTCGGCGAGATCCTGACCGAGACGTTTCCGATCTCGCTGTTCCTCGGCGTCATGGCGCTGGCCATCGCCATATCGGGCGGCGTGACCTTGGGCATCCTCGCCGCCGTGTACCAGAACCGCTCGTGGGATTATGTGTGCGTGAGCCTGGCGACCCTCGGCGTCAGCCTACCGAACTTCGTCCTCGCGGTGTTTCTCATCGTCCTCTTCTCATTCGTGATCCCCCTCTTCCCCACGGGCGGCTGGGGCTCGCCGCGGGACTGGGTGCTGCCGGCCGTCACGCTGGCGCTGGGGCCGCTCGGCATCATCGCGCGCTTCACGCGCTCGAGCATGGTCGAGGTCATCCGCTCCGACTACATCCGCACCGCGCGCGCGAAGGGTCTGTCCGAGCAGCCGATCATCCTGAAGCACGTGCTCAAGAACGCCTTGATCCCCGTGGTGACCTTGCTCGGGCCCCTGTTTGCCGCGGTGGGTACGGGGTCGTTCTTCGTGGAATCGATCTTCCGCGTCCCGGGCATGGGCCGCTTCTTCGTCCAGTCCATGACCGGTCGCGACTACCCGATGATCATGGCGGTGGTCCTGATCTACGGCGCCTTCCTCGCCCTCATGAACCTCCTCGTGGATCTCGCGTATGGCCTTATCGACCCCCGCATCCGATACTAGGCTCGAGGCGGATGCGCGCCTGGCGGCGATGCCGTGGTCGCAGACGTCGACCCTCTGGCGGGACGCGTGGCGCCGCCTCCTGCGCAACAAGCTCGCGGTGGTGGGCGGCGTCACCGTGGTGCTGCTGTGCCTCCTGGCGATCTTCGCGGACGTTCTCGCGCCTCAGTCCTACGCGAAGGCCAACTTCGGCAAGCTCTACGAGTTCCCGTCGCGCGAGTTCCCACTCGGCACCGACCAGCTGGGCCGCGATGTGCTCTCCCGCATGATCTACGGCGCGCGGGTGTCCATGCTGGTGGGGGTGGGCGCCCAGGTGATCGTCGTACTGCTGGGCGTCCCGGTCGGGCTCGTCGCGGGCTATCTGGGCGGACGCGTCGACCTCCTCCTGACACGGTTCATCGACGTCATGTACGCGTTTCCGCGGCTGCTCTTCGTCATCCTCATCATGTCCATGCTGGGGGCAGGCCTGACCAATATTTTCATCGCCATCGGGCTCACGGGCTGGGTGGGCATCGCGCGCCAGACGCGCGCCCAGGTGCTGTCCATCAAGGAGAAGGAGTTCGTCGAGGGCGCCCGCGCGCTGGGCGCCGGTTTCTTCCGAACAGTGGGGCGGCACGTGCTGCCCAGCGCGCTCACGCCCATCGTGGTGTCGATCACCTTCGGCATTCCCGAAGCCATCTTCACGGAGGCGGCCCTGTCATTCATCGGCGTGGGGATCAACCCGCCGACGCCGTCCTGGGGGCAGATGGTGGGGGAGAACCAGCAGTACCTTCGCTCGTACTGGCACCTCTGCGTCTTTCCGTCCATCGCCATCGCCATCACGATGCTGTCCTTCACCTTTCTCGGCGACGGCGTCCGTGATGCTCTCGATCCCAAAATGAACTGAGCAGGCAAGGAGGATCCCCAATGCGGCTCCCGGATCAGCAGCTTGCACTTTTCGAGCAGCGCCTGCAGTCACTGGGCCTTGGCCGGCGTGACTTCCTCAAGGTGGTGGGCGCCATGGCCGCCTTCGGAGGGCTGGGCTTCGCCACCCGGGCCGAGGCCGCGAACCCTTTCAAGCTTGGCACCGGCGAGAAGCTTGCCAGGGAGCAGGTCCTGCGCCTGGGCGGTGGCGGCTCCTGGCAGAACGACCCATCCAGCCACGATTACAACAAGGACCTGTACTGCTCGGGCGTGCCGTTTCTGTTCGCCGGTCTCATGGTGTTCAACGCCGAGTTCGTGGCGGAGCCGTACCTGGCCGCCAAGGTCCAGAGCAACAAGGACGGTTCGGTCTGGACGTTCACCGTCCGCAAGGATAGCCGGTGGTCCGACAACTCTCCGGTGAGCGCCCGCGACTTCGAGTGGTCGTGGAAGCGCCAGCTCGACCCCGAGACCAAGGCGCCCTATGCCGCCTTCCTCTACGACATCAAGAACGGCGAAGCCTTCAACAAGAAGCAAATCACCAATCGCGACGAGGTCGGCGTCAAGGCGAAGGACGACTGGACTCTTGAGGTCACGCTCGAGGGGCCGCGAGGCTACTTCCCGGTCCTCGCGGCGTACCTGGCGGCGCTGCCCGCGCACCGGGGCGCCGTCGAGAAGCATGGCGACAAGTGGACCGAAGCCGCCAACATCGTCACCAACGGCCCCTTCGTCCTGGAGCAGTGGGAGCACAACAAGCAGATGGTGTTCAGGAAGAATCCCTTCTTCTTCGGCGCCAAGGACGTGCACGTGGAGAAGGCCGTCATTCCGATCATTCCCGTGCAGGCGGGCGCGCTTCCCTACGAGAACAACGAGCTGGACCTGACGTGGCTCCAGCCGGGCGACCTGAAGAAGCTGCAGGGTGATCCGCGCATGCAGAAGGACGTCTTCCAGTACCCGTATCCCGGCACCTGGTACCTGCTCCCTCAGGTCACCAAGCCGCCCTTCGACAACATCAAGGTGCGGCGGGCGGTCGCCCACGCCATCGACCGGGAGAACGTGGTCAAGGTGAGCCAGGGCCTGGCCATCCCCGCCTGGTCGATGATCCCACCGGGCTTTCCCGGCGCCGTCGACGACCCGAAGATCAAGGCCATCCAGCGCTTCGACAAGAAGGCGGCGCTGGAGCAGCTCAAGGGCACATCCTTCGAGGGCGGCAAGAACTGGCCCCGGATCACGCTCTCGATGCGCGAGGAAGGGCTCGGATCCAAGCCGCTGGCCGAGGCGGTGCAGGCGGTGCTCCTCGACAGCCTCAACATGAAGACCGAGCTCGAGGTACTGGAGCAGCGGGTATTTCGCGAGCGGCTGTGGAAGCAGGATCTCCAGTTCGTGTGGATCCGCTGGTTCATGGACTACCCGGACCCGCACAACGAGTACTTCGACACGTTCTACGGCAAGAAGACCACCGGCAAGCGACAGGCCTGGGTCAACGAGGCCTTCGACAAGGAGCTGGAGGCAGGGCGCGACACGCGCGATCCCAAGAAGCGGCTCGAGCACTACAAGAGGGCCGAGGAGATCATGCAGACCGACCTGGGCTATGTCCCGGTGGCGTGGGTCGTGCGCTTCGCCGCCGCCAAGCCCTGGGTCAAGGGTATCGAGAAGAACAAGCAGGGGCAGAACGTCATCGACGGCAACATCTACGTGGACATGATGCGGCACATCTATCTCGTCGAGAAGGGATAGCCGAGCCTGCCGCCCTGAAGGGAGGCGCGGCCGGGTTGGCATCGACCAACCTCGGCCGCGCCCCACGCCTCCGCGCCAGGGGCTCGTCCTCCTTGGCCGCCTTGACAGCCTCGGGCGATGCGCAGAGCTCCCGGTACTGCGGAGCGAGCGGCTACTCGTACACGATCACGCTGCGCTTGACCTCGCCCTGCTGCATCAGCTCGAAGGCGTGGTTCAGCTCCGAGAGCGGCAGGCGGCGCGTCACGAGCTCCTTGAGCTGGTACTTGCCGTCCATGAAGAGGTCGATGAGCATCGGCACGTCGGTGCGCTGGTGCCCGCCCCCGAAGGACGAGCCCGTGAGCACGCGCTGCTGGAGGATCATGCCGGGGTCGATGGACAGCCGCGTGCCGGCCGGGCTGACGCCGACCACCACGCAGGTGCCGCCACGATGCGTCGAGGCGAGCGCCTGCTCGATTGTCTTCTGCGTGCCCACGACCTCGAAGGCGAAGTCAACGCCGCCCATGCCGCTGATGGCCTGCACGCGCGCGACCGGATCCTCCTTCGAGGCGTTCACCGTGTGCGTGGCGCCGAACTCCTCCGCCCACGTGAGCTTCTGGGGATTCACGTCGACGGCGATGATCTTTCCCGCGCCGACCATCCGCGAGGCCTGGATGGTGTTGAGCCCAACGCCGCCGCAGCCGAACACCGCCACGCTGGCTCCCGGGGGAACCTTGGCGCGGTTGAACACGGGGCCCGCCCCGGCGAGCACCCCGCAGCTCACCAGACAGGCCAGGTCGAGCGGCATGTCCTTCCGTATGGGGATGACGCTCTCCTCCGGAAGCACGGAGTGCGTCGCGTAGCCAGCGACCTGGAGATAGTGGTGAAGCGCGCGTCCGTTCCTGCGGAAGCGCGAAGTCCCGTCGAGCATGAACCAGCGCGGCTTGTCGCGGAGCGCGCACATGGTGGGCTGGCCGCCGATGCAGTACCGGCATTTCCCGCAAGAGGGAATGTAGCTCGAGCAGACGTGATCGCCGGGCTTGACGGTCTCCACGCCCGGACCGACCGTCTCGACGACACCGGCCGCCTCGTGTCCGAGGATGACGGGAAGCGGGTGTGGAGAGTCGCCTGTCATGACGTGCAGATCGCTGTGGCAGACGCCGTTGGCGACCCAGCGCACCTGCACCTCGTGCGACCCGGACTCGAGCAGCTCGACGTCCTCGACGACCAGGGGCTTGTTCACCTCGTACAGCACGGCCGCGTTCGCGTGCATGGGCTCACCCTCCTCGCTGAGCGCGGGTGCTCGGTTGCCGCCGCGGCGACGGCGCGACAGGCCGGACACGGACCCGCATCACTCGTAGACGCTTATAGCACATCTCCAGTCGGCGCCGCGGTTGGGGGTGCGGCGCCGGCAGGGCGGGAGCGGTTCGGACCTTCGCTACGGCCCGAGCTTGCCGTGCGCCGACTCGGACTGGGTCGGCTGGAGGGACACATGACTGTGCACGCACTGCCATCGCCCCTCACGGCGCGCCAGGATGAAGGTGGCGCGGCCACGGCGGGTGAAGGCCTTCCCGTCTGGCCCGCTCGCCTCCGACGTCCACGAGGCCGCGATCCAGGCGGTGTCGCCGGCCACGCGGACCACCGGGTGGGCCTCGATCGTGAACTGCCTGATGCGCGGCCAGACATTGCGCCACTGCTCCTGCTCGATCTTGTCGAGGCCGTGCACCGCCATGGCCCAGGTGCCGAAGGCAACCGCGTCGTCCGCGAACGCACGGCGCCCGGCCTCGAAGTCGCGGCCGCGGCAGGCGGCCTCGAAGTCGCGCAGCCACTGGAGGGCTCCATCGTCGGGGGTGGGCACGGGCGAAATTATGCGCTATCCTTCACGAATGGAAAAGCTGACCGTGGACACGCTTCGCACGCTCGCGAAGGCGCAGGGGCTCGAGCTGACCGACGCGGAGCTCGCGGGCCTGTTGCCGCTGGTCGAGACAGGCCGCAACCTGCTCGCGGCCGTGACGGACATCCCGCTCGAGACCGAACCCGCCGTACAGTACCGCATCTTCTAGGGAAGGGATCCCCCGTGAACGATCTCTGCTGGACGCCCATGACCGAGCTCGCGCGCATGGTCGCGGCGCGGAAAGTCTCGCCCGTCGAGGTGACGCAGGCACATCTGGACCGCATCGCCAGGATCGACGGGCGGCTCAAGGCCTACATCACCGTGATGGCGGACTCCGCGCTCGCGGCGGCCAAGGCGGCCGAAGGCGCCGTGGCAGGCGGCGGGACCCTGGGCGCGCTCCACGGCGTGCCGATCGGGCTCAAGGACCTGTACTGCACCAAGGGTGTCAAGACCACGGGCGGCTCGAAGATTCTGGCCGACTGGGTGCCGGATGAGGATGCGACGGTCGTGACGCGGCTCGCGGGCGCGGGGGCCATCGTGCTCGGCAAGCTCAACATGCACGAGTTCGCCTACGGTCCGGAGGGCATCAACGAGCATTACGGCACCCCGTGGAACCCGTGGGACACGGCGACCCACCGTATCTGCGGCGGCTCCTCGTCCGGCTCCGGCGCGGCCGTCGCTGCCGGCATCTGCCCCGGGGCGCTCGGCTCCGACACGGGTGGCTCGATCCGCATCCCCTCCTCGCTTTGCGGACTCTCCGGCATCAAGCCGACCTATGGACGCGTGAGCCGCGCGGGCGTGCTGCCGCTGGTCTGGTCCCTGGATCATATCGGCCCCATGTGCAGGAGCGCCGCCGACTGCGCGCTGATGCTGGGTGCCATGGCGGGGTACGACCCGCGGGATCCCACGACGAGCGTGCTGCCGGTCCCGGATTACACGGCCGCGCTGACCGGACAGATCACGGGGCTGCGCGTGGGACTCTTGCGGACCTTCTTTCTCGAGAGCGCAGCTCCGGCCCAGCGAGCCGCCGTCGAGGCGGCGGCCAGAGCGCTCGAGGGGCTGGGCGTCACGGTGGAAGACGTGAACCTCGCGAAGGTGACGCTCGGGCCCGCCGCCTCCCATGCGATTTTTGGTGCCGAGGCGTACGCCTATCACGAGCAGTGGATCAAGACGCGGGCGGCGGACTACGGAGCAGACGTGCGCGAGAGGCTGCGGGTGGGAGCCTTCGTTACCGGCGCCGAGTACGTCAAGGGCCAGCGCCTGCGCACCGTGCTTCGGAACGAGGTGGACGCGGCCCTCGCCACGCTCGATGTCCTGCTGGCTCCCACGACGCCCATCGAGGCGCCGGCCGTGGGACAGAGCGAGGCGCGTATCGGCACCGAGACCGTTCCGGTGCGCCCGAGCCTGATCCGCTTCACGCGCCCGTTCAATCTGAGCGGTCACCCCGCGGCCTCCGTGCCGTGCGGCTTCACGCCGGAGGGCCTCCCGATGGGCCTCCAGATCATCGGCCGCCCCTTCGACGAGGCCACTGTGCTCCGGGTAGCCGACGCCTATCAGCGCGTGACCGACTGGCACACGCGCCGCCCGCCCCTCGGCGGCTGATGATCCTCCGTCGCGTGGCCGCGTTCGCGCTGGGCATGAGCTTCGCGGCCGGCTGCACCACGGGCGCCCAGACCATGGAGCAGGATCTGGCCTACCAGCGGTTCCAGAAGTGCCGCGAGTGGCCGACCATCGTCCAGCGGATAGAGCCCAGCGGCCGCGTCGTCGTGATGGGCCGGGAGTTCGAGCGGTACCCGGGGCTCGCCTGCATGTCCGAGCAGACGCGGGAGCAGCTGAAGAGCAAGCCTGATCTCGTCGTGCCCGCGCCGATCGTCAATCCCATCCCCCGCTGAGCGGGCCGATGGACGAGCGCGAGCCGGTCAGCCTGCCCATCGAGGACTCACTGGATCTTCACGCCTTTTCCCCGAAGGACGTGCGGTCGGTGGTCGGAGAGTACTTAAAGGAAGCGTCGGCGAGGGGTCTGAGCGAGGTCAGGCTCATCCACGGGCGCGGCATCGGGGTCCAGCGGACCATCGTCCAGTCCCTGCTCGAGGGGCATCCGCTGGTCGCGCGCTACTTCGACGCGCCGCCGGAGCGCGGTGGCTGGGGCGCGACGGTGGTCGTATTGAGAAGCGAACCCTAATCTCTGTCGGCGCGCAAGAGGAGCATCCGGTCGCTGAAGGACCGGATGCGGCCGCCGACGATCTTGAAGTTGAAGGCTTCGAGGTAGGGGGCGGGGCTCGACAGGACGAACCGCTCGAGCTCGGCCTTGGCTGCCTCTGTCATCCGCGCCCGCCCGGTCCACTGCTCCCATAGGCGCTCCTTATCGATCACCGCCTCGTCGATGACCGTGAGGCCCGCCGCTTTGAGGAAGGCCGCCCACTCGCGCTGCGTGAAGGTGCGGACGTGAGAGGGATCGCGACGCCTCTCGACCTCCAGGATGAAGGCGGCGTGGTCCCGATCCTCGCGTCCGAGGATGTCCTGGACCAGGAAGGCGCCGCGGGGTGCCAGGACGCGGGAGATCTGGCGCATAGCCGGCAGGAGCTCGGGAAAGTGGTGCGCGGCGATGCGGCACGTCACCACGCCGAACGAGCCGTCGCGGAACGGAAGAGCCTCGACGTCCGCCGTCACGAAGCGCACGCCCGCAACGCCGCGCTCCCGGATGAAGCGGCGCGCGGCGTGGAGCATGGCCGCCGTGACGTCAGTGGCGACCACGCTTGGCGTGAAGCCTGCGAAGCCCAGGGCCGTGTGGCCGCCACCGGTCGCCACGTCGAGCACGCGCGAGGCACCCCGCGCGCGGCCCCACGCGAGCAGGAGATCGAGGTCGTCACCGGCCGCGTGCCCCGGGCTCTTGACGTACTCCTCCGCCGCGCCGCCGAACTGCGATTGGACCTTCGCCGTGTGCGGGTCGCTCACGTTGCCGGCGGGGCCTTGGGCCTCTCGGCGAGGTGACGGAAGAGGAAGTCGGTTTCCACGGGGGAAAGATCGAAGCGGCGCCCCGCTTCATCCACGAGGCGCACGCGATCAGCGTCGGGCTTGTCCCGCAGCTGATCCTCGAGCCAGCGGACCGCCTGCTTGATTGCCGCCTCGCCCTGCGACATGGCTCCTCCGTTCCGTCCCTCGCGCTCCCCTCTCTCCGCTCGACGCGGAAGGGGGAAGACGGTGGCTACGTTCACGCTCGTACATCGTCTCCCACGCCTTGTTGACGTCCTCGATGCCTCCGTGGTGGGGTGAACAGGCTGGCCGATTATAGGTCACGCACGAGGCGGCGCGCGCGATCCACTCTGCGCCGGTACGTCTCGAACGAGTTGACGACCTCGGGCTTGCGCCCCCGCATCCGGTCGAGCGTGAAGCAGGAGAACGTGATGTCGTGGGCCAGCGGGAAGTCGCGATAGAGCATTCCTGCCACCCTCTGCGGACTGGCGGAGCGCATGATCTCGAAGTCTTCCGTCTGCCGGAGCGGCGGGACGCGCTCCCCGTGCTTGGTGCGGATCCACTTCATCGTGCCGCCCAGCAAGTAGGAGAGGAAGAGGGAGTCCACCAGCATGGACTCGGTCCACGGGATCTCCTTCTGGTAGCCGGCGACGAACCGTGCGCCCGTCGCGAGGAGGAACTTCCTCGCGGTGTCGGGCTGGAGGAAGTCGCAGGCGGCGAAGATGTAGCCGGTGCGCGGGCTGGGACGGCAGTAGTCGATCAGGCTGTCGAGCCGGATGATCCTGTCGCCGAGCCCTGTCAGCTTGCGGCGATGCCCGTGCGAGGAGATGTAGCAGACTTGCTGGCTGGGATAGCGCCGGGCCTCTTGGAGAAGAAGCCCCAGGTCGTAGGTGGTGTAGAACCGGCGGTAGACCAGATTGATCCGGATGCCTTCCCAGGCCAGCGACTGCCGAATGGCCTTCAGATAGGGCAGGACGGAGGGCTCAGCCTGGAGGAGATGGCCCTTGCGGTTCCACATGGACTCGAGACTGACCAGGCGCGCCACCGTGACGTCCTTTCGAGGCCCAGGGCAGCGCTACCCCCGGGACGGCGCGCATCATACCACTGCCATGGCAGCGCTGGATTGGATGATTCAAGAGCCATCCAATTGGCGCTTTACAATTGATCGTTCGTATAGATAATGGCTGATACGAGAGCTCATGAAAATCATTCTGGATCGCTCCGCCGATCGCAATGGCAGGCTGCCACTGGCCCGGCAGATTCAGCTGCACTTCGAGCGGCTGATCAGCCAGCGCCTCCTGGCGCCGGCCGTCAAGCTGCCCGCGACGCGAGAGCTGGCTCAGGAGCTTGGCGTGAACCGCACCACGGTGGCGCAGGCCTATGAGGACCTAGTGGCCGGCGGCTGGGCCCGCGCCCATGTGGGACAGGGCACCTTCGTGGCCGATGCCGCCCCCGCCGCGCCGCCCAGCGCGCCGACGGCGCCGCGGCTCGAATGGACGGGCTTTCTGTCGAAGGCCGCGCAGATCGTGGCGGCCGACGTGCGCCGGCGCGAGGCCTGGAGCCAGACCGCCCGGTCCGGGCCCGGCGTCATCACCTTCGCCGGCGGCATGCCGGACAGCGCGCTCTTCCCAACCGACGCCTTCCGCCGGGTGCTCAACAAGGTGATCCGTGAGGAAGGCCGCGAGCTCCTCCAGTACTACACGTCGAGCGGATATCCGCCACTTCGCCAGTACCTCTCGGGCTATCTCCTCCGCTTCGGGCTCGAGGCGCGGTCCGAGGACATCCTGATCGTCAACGGCACGCAGCAGGGCTTCGATCTCGTCGCGCGCACGCTGCTGGATCCGGGCGATTTCGTCGCCATCGAGCAGCCGTCCTATCCGCGCGCCATGCAGGTCTTCCGGGCCTTCGGCGCCCAGCTGCTGCCCGTCCCCATGGGGGGCGGGGGCCTCTCGGTGGAGCACCTGGAACGGCTGCTCGAGCGCCAAGCGCCCAAGCTCCTCTACTGCCAGCCGAGCGCGCATAACCCGACAGGGCTGACCATGCCCGCCGCCGCGCGCCGGCGGCTGCTCGACGTGGCCGCGCGGCACCGGCTGCCCATCGTCGAGGACGGCTTCGACGGCACGCTCTTCTACGGCGAGCGGCCGCCAGCGCCGCTCAAGGCCGCCGACGCCTCCGGGCAAGTGATCTATCTCGGGACCTTTTCCAAGATCCTCTTCCCGGGGCTTCGCCTGGGATGGATCGTGGCCTCACCGGAGCTGATCGAGCGCCTGGACATGGCCAAGCAGCTCGCGGACATCCACACGAGCCCGCTCATCCAGGCGGCGGTGTACCACTTCTGCCGCCAGCGCCTACTCGACCGCCACCAGGCGCGCGTGGTGCGTGAGTACGCTCGCCGACGCGGCGTCCTTCTGGCCGCCCTCGGGCGCCGCATGCCGGCGGGTGTGAGCTGGACCGAGACCCAGGGCGGCTTCTCGCTCCTGCTCGAGCTGCCCGAGGGCATGGAGACTGCGGCGCTCCTGCCGCGCGCCCTCGAGCGCGGCGTGGCCTTCACGCCGGGCAATGCCTTCTTCATCGACGGCGGAGGTCAGCGGTCGATGCGCCTGTCCTTCTCGGCCGTGCCATTCGCGCAGATCGAAGAGGGCGTGCGGCGGCTCGGCGAGAGCATCCGCGAGATGCAGCGCCATCCTGATCGGGGCGCCCGCGAGCGCGGGCCCGCCGTGCCCCTGGTCTAACCGATGCTGAAGCATGTGCAGGGAGGAGCGCCTGTGGACTTCGAGACGCTGGTCGCTCGCGGAGGTCGCGACGTCCCGTCCGCCAGCCGGCCGCTCACGGCGCCCATCTACCAGACCAATGTGTACGTGTTCGAGGACATGGACACGGTCGAGTCGGTGTGGGAGTCGAAGAAGCCCGGCTTCGTCTATGGCCGCTACGGCACGGCGAACCATACCATGCTGGAGAACCTCGTCGCCGCGCTCGAAGGCGCCGAGGCTGCGGTTGCCTGCGCCTCGGGGATGGGCGCGACCACGGCGCTGCTGTTCGGGCTCTTCGCTCCGGGCGACCATGTCGTGGCGGCACGTGATCTCTACGGCACGACCACCGCCTTCCTCGCCGACGAGGGCAGGCGGATCGGCCTCGAGACCGTCTTCGTGGACGCAACAGAACCGGCGGCCATCCTGGCCGCGCTCAGGCCGACCACGCGAGCGGTCTTCGTGGAGTCGCTCTCGAACCCGCTGCTGCGGCTGGTGGACCTGCCGGTGGTGGCGACGCACCTCACGGAGCGCCGGATCGAACTCGTGGTGGACTCGTCGATGGCCTCGCCCGTCGTGATGCGGCCGCTCGAGCACGGCGCCACCATCGTCATGCACAGCCTGACGAAATTCATTTCAGGCCATGGCGACGTCACCGGCGGCATGGTGCTGGGGAAGCGCGAGTCCATGGAGCGGGTGCGGGCCGCGATGATCCGCTCGGGCACCAACCTCGGACCCTTCGACGCCTGGCTGGCGACGCGTGGGGCGCGCACGCTGGCCGTGCGCATCGAACGGCAGTCGGCCAATGCCCTGAGGCTGGCTGGGTTTCTCGAAAGCCACCCGGCGGTGGCCCGCGTGTACTATCCCGGGCTGGACTCGCATCCGCAGCGTGGGCTCGTCAAGCGGCTCATGCCAGACCTGGCAGGACCCATGCTGTCGGTCGACCTCAAGGGTGGGGCGCTGGCGGTCGAGCGATTCATGCAGCGCTCACGTCTCATGGAGTTCGCGCCGAGCTTCGGTGACGTCGCGACCACCTGGACCTATCCGGCGCGCACCTCGCACCGGCGCGTCTCGGACGAGGTGAAGCAGGACATGGGCATCGGGCCGGGACTGATCAGGATCTCGGTCGGCCTCGAGAAGGTCGACGATCTGATGGCCGACCTCACGGAGGCGCTGGCATGACGCCCGCGATCGCCTCCTTCACGACGGCATCCTCCGGGCGCAGTCCTCGGGTCGGACTGGACGATACGGGCCACCGCGGCGTTCTCGATCCTGGAGCACGAATGGCGGTGATCAGGACACAGCTGCAATCACGACTGGACCAGTGAAAGGAGACCAACATGGAAATCGGAACGCTGAGACTCAAGGTCGGGCTGGCGGAGATGCTGAAGGGCGGCGTCATCATGGACGTGACCAATGCCGACCAGGCCAAGATCGCCGAGGACGCGGGTGCCGTGGCCGTGATGGCGCTCGAGCGCGTGCCGTCGGACATCCGCAAGGACGGCGGCGTCGCGCGCATGTCGCCCGTCAGGAAGATCAAGGAGATCCAGCAGACGGTCTCCATCCCCGTGATGGCCAAGTGCCGGATCGGACATTTCGTCGAGGCGCAGATCCTCGAGTCGCTCGGCGTGGACTTCATCGACGAGTCCGAGGTGCTCACGCCCGCCGACGAGCATTTCCACGTAGACAAGTTCGCCTTCAAGGTGCCCTTCGTCTGCGGCTGCCGTGACCTGGGCGAGGCGCTCCGGCGCATCGGCGAGGGCGCGGCGATGATCCGCACCAAGGGCGAGGCGGGCTCGGGCAACATCGTCGAGGCGGTGCGCCACATGCGCGCGGTCATCTCCGGTATCAAGCGGCTCAAGGTCCTCGGGCCCGAGGAGCTCATGGCCGAGGCCAAGAATCTGGGCGCGCCCTACGAGCTCCTGCGCTGGGTCGCGGAGCACGGCAAGCTGCCGGTGCCCAACTTCTCCGCCGGCGGCATCGCCACGCCGGCCGACGCCGCGCTGATGATGCAGCTCGGAGCCGAGGCCGTCTTCGTCGGCTCGGGCATCTTCAAGTCCGCCGATCCGGCCGCGAGGGCCAAGGCCATCGTCCAGGCGACAACGCATTACAAGAACCCCGACATCCTGGTCAAGGTGTCGGAGGATCTGGGCGAGGCCATGCCCGGCATCGAGACCTCCAAGCTCAAGGAATCCGACCTGCTCCAGACTCGAGGCTGGTAATCCCTCACGCCCGGCGGGGCGCGGCGAGGTCCCGCCGGGCCAGGAGCACCTGCATGAACGACGACAGCAGGGTCGAGCACGGCGCCTCCGACGACGGCCTCGACCAGCCGGAGCCTGGAGCGCCGGCGTGAAGATCGGCGTGCTCGCCCTTCAGGGCGACTTCGGCATGCACGAGAAGGCGCTCGACAGGATCGGGGTCGAGAGCGTCCCTGTGCGGCTGCCCGGGCAGATGGAGGACCTGTCGGGTCTCATCATCCCCGGCGGCGAGAGCACGACGCTCCTCAAGCTGATGGACATGTGGGACTTCGTGCCTGCCCTCGAGAAGTTCCATGCTTCCGGCCTGCCCATCTTCGGCACCTGCGCGGGGCTGATCCTGCTCGCCCGGGAGGTCGAGGGCCCCAAGCAGCCCTCCCTCGGCTTCATCGACATCACGGCCGAGCGCAATGCGTACGGCCGGCAGAAGGAGAGCTTCGAGACCGAGGGACGTGCGGACCTGGGACAGGGGCAGCGGCCCCTCAAGATGTTCTTCATCCGCGCCCCCCGGATCCGCCGCCTCGGCCACGCCGTGACGCCCCTCGTCCATCATGGCGAGGAATGCGTGATGGCCCGGCAGGGGAGCGTCCTGGTGGCGGCCTTTCATCCGGAGCTGACCGACGATCCCACGGTGCACAGCTACTTCGTCGACATGGTGCGCGCGGCCGAAGCGCGGTGACCATCATCGCTCGGTGGGCCACGCGCGGCCCGACGCAAGGCACTGTATGTGATCAACTGTGCCATTGACAGGCCGGCTTGTCCGGGCTAGGCTGGTCTGACCAACAGACCGCTCCAGCCGACACGACCGGCGCCCGAAGCTGCGCCGAGGAGGACCGTATGGCTCACTTCACGTGCGAAGTCGTCTATCGTGGCATCTTCCAGAAGAATCTGGCCGCCCGAATCTGCCGCGGCATCGTTCTCTCGGCGCGCAAGGCCGGTCGCTGGGGCATAGCCTTCGGCCGCTACGGCGACAGCCCGCAGCGCAATGGCATCCCGGCCAAGGATTTCGCCATCGTGGCGGACACCCAGGAAGAGCTGGAGCAGAACATGGCCCGGTACGAGCCGAAGGAGGTTCACGTCACGATCTGCGTGGACGATACGTTGTCCAAGGGGGTTGAATCGTGGGCCTGGTATGGGCTCCAGCCCATCAACCGCTTGACCATCCCGAACGGCACCGTGCTGATGACCTCGCTCCAGAGCCCCGCCGATCTCCTCAGGGACATCCACAAGAAGGAAGCACCGTACAATCTGGCGCTCATTCCCGCCAAGGCTTCCTTCTCCGGCCTCTGGGTCTACAAGGAGGACCACACCGAGGCGAGAATCTTGGGCGCCCTCGCCAAGATCCAGCCGGGCTTCCTGTCGCTCGATGCCGTGTGCGAGGCCATCAAGGAGGCCGAGTGGGGCTCCGAGCTCAAGGTCGCCTCGGCGCGCAAGGCGTTCGAGCGGCTCGAAAGCCGCCCGGTCAAGACCAGCGAGGGCAATTCGGAGACGCCCTACTCCTTCGAGAAGCCGAAGTGGTGGGAGATGCGTGAAGGCGTCTCGATCCCGGCCATTCCGGTGGGCAAGCCCATGGAAGGCGGCAAGGGCTATGTGCCCGAGCGCAACCCCTACTTCAAGAAGTTCACCACCCGGACGATGCGTCCCGTCATCGATTTCGACAAGTGCGTCAAGTGCACCCTCTGCTGGATCCAGTGCCCTGACTCGTGCTTCGACGTGACGCCCGATGGCCTCTACGACGCCAACATGGAGTCGTGCTGCGGCTGCGGCGTGTGCGAGGCAGTGTGCCCCGCCAAGGACTGCGTCACCATGGTCAGGGAAGACGCCTTCGAAGACAATGCGAGCCAGTGGGACATGTGGCGCCGCGACAAGGCGGGGTACACGACGTGGCTGGGGAACAAGATCGCCTCGAAGCAGCATGTGGTGCGCTCGCACGGCTTTCGTTTCCGCGGGCAGTACGACGAGGAGATCAAGCAGGAGCTGGAGCAGGGCGGCATCGAGATCACGGCGGGCATCCCCGGCGAGAACGCCGCGGGCAAGCAGCGCTAGAGAGCGGGGAGGATATCGCGATGGCACTGGAGACCAAGACACCGGCGGCGGGCGCGACGGCGTCCGACGACCGCGAGATGCTGATCTCGGGCAGCGAAGCTTGCGCCGAGGCGCTGACCCTGGCCGACCTCGACGTGGTGACGGCCTACCCGATCCGGCCATACGACACGGTGATGCAGGCCATCGCCAAGAAGATCGCCAATGGCCAGCTCGTGGCGGAATACATCGTGGCCGAGGGCGAGCACAGCCAATTCGAGGTGGTGAAGCACGCCTCGACGGTGGGAGCCCGCGTCTTCTGCGGCTCCTCGGGCGTGGGCTGGATGTACGCCATGGAGTGCCTGACGGTGACGCCGCCGCTCCGCGTCCCCATGGTCGCCATGGTCGGCAATCGCGCGCTTGACGATCCGGGCGCCTTCGGCGTCGAGCACAACGACGCGCTCAGCGTGCGCGACCTGGGCTGGATGCTGATCTGGGTGGACACGGCCCAGGAGATGCTTGACACGACGCTGCTGGCCTATCGCATCGCCGAGGACCGGCGGGTCTTTCTGCCCATCGCGATCTCGGCCGACGGGGCCTTCCTGACGCATTCGCAGGCCATCGTCCAGGTGCCGAGCAAGGCCAAGGTGGACAAGTTCCTGCCGCCCTACAACCGCGGCGACCTCCTCCTGCACCCTGACAACCCGATCACGGTGGCGCCGCAGGCCAACGAGGACTGGGTCATCGAGATCCGGCGGCAGAACAACGAGGCGATGAACCGCGCCTACACGGTCATCGAGGAGGCCTACGCGGACTTCCGCAAGACCTTCGGCCGGGGCCCGGAGAACCCGTGGTTCGAGGAGTACATGACGGAGGATGCCGACGTGATCCTCATGGGCATGGGCACCATCTCGCTGCCCTTCAAGGTCGGCATCCGGAACATGCGGGCCAAGGGGATGAAGGTGGGGCTGATCCGCCCCCGCTGGTTCCGGCCCTTCCCCACGGAGAAGATGGTCACTGCGCTCCAACGCGCCAAGGCCATCGGCGTTATCGATCGCGACTACTCCTTTGGATCGCCCTTCGGCTCGGGCGTGGTCGCCAACGAGATCCGCGCGGCCATGTACAATGCCGAGAAGCGCCCACCGCTTCTGTCCTTCATCTGCGGGCTGGGCGGGCGCGAGGTGACCCTCGAAGACGTGTACAAGGCAACCGACCTGTGCTTGGAGGCCGCCAAGTCCGGAAAGTCCCCCCTCAAAACCCAATGGCTGGGCGTGCGGGAATAGCGAGTGAATAAGGAGAGAAAACCATGGCCGAAGCGTTCGCCAATGCAACCCAGATTTTAGAGCCTTTCCGTGGCGTTAAGAAGGTCACTCTTGAGGAATACTTCACCTCTGGGCACCGTACCTGCCAGGGCTGCGAGTCAGCATTGGTGATGAAGCTCATGGTCAAGGCAGCCGGCCCCCGGACCATCGTGCTCGGCGCGACAGGGTGCATGTACGTCGCCAACACGACCTACTACACGACGCCGTGGGTCGTGCCGTGGATGCACACCCAGCTCGGCTCCTCCGGCTCGGCCGCGCTCGGCACGTCGGCGGGTCTCAAGGCCCTCATGCGCAAGGGCAAGATGAAGTCCGAGCCCATCAACGTCATTGCCTTCTGCGGCGACGGTGGAGGCGCGGACATGGGTCTCGGGGCTATCTCCGCGACGCTGACGCACAAGGAATACAACTCCCTCATCCTGATGTACGACAACGAGTCCTACGCCAATACCGACATCCAGCTCTCGGGCTCGACGCCCTACGGCGCCAACACCACCTTCAGCCCGCCGGGCTCGGTGCGGCGTCTCATCCACACGCGGTGGAAGAAGAACACGGCCGCGATGCTGGCGGCCGGCCACACCGAATGCCGCTACGTCGCCACGGTGGACGCCTCCTATGCCGTCGAGATGATGAACAAGGTCCGCAAGGCCTTGTCAATCAGCGGGCCGACCTTCATCCACTCGCTCGACCCGTGCCCGAAGGGCTGGGACTACGACCCGATGCTCAGTCACGAGCTGGGCGAGCTGGCCGTCGAGACCGGCGTCTTCCCGCTGTATGAGGTCGAGGACGGCGTGCTGCGCTACTACGGCAAGACCAAGGCCATCGTCGAGGGCAGGGCTCGGAAGCCTGTTCGCGAGTACCTCTTGAAGCAGGGCCGCTTCGCCCATTTCACCGAGGAGGACCTCGGCTACTTCCAATCCAAGGTGGACGAGATGTGGGAGAAGTGGGAGCTCCCTGGCGTGATTCCCTTCAAGAAGGCCGTGGCGGGGAAATAGTCCCGACGACCAACCCTCGGGGGCCGGGCCGCGGCTGCGAGCCGCGTCCGGCCCCCGCCCAGTTGCCGTGCAGGAACCGCAGCGCCCCCCTTCCTGTTTCTACGGACGTCCGCAGGCAGCGTCGTCCCCCAGCCTGGCCGCTCGTGAGGAGGTAAGACATGACACGTCACTGGCGACGGTTCATCGGTCTCTCCCTGGTCGGTGCCCTTACAGCGTGGGCGCCCGCAGCGCAGGCGGCGTGGCAGCCCACCAAGCCCATCGAGTTCGTCATTCCCGCCGGCACGGGCGGCGGGGCGGACCAGATGGCCCGCCTCATAGCTGGACTCGCCGAGAAGCACAAGCTCACGCCGCGGCCCATCATCGCCGTCAACAAGTCGGGCGGCGCCGGTGCCGAGGGTTTCCTCCACGTCAAGAGCAAGAAGGGCGACGCCCATACCATCGTCATCACGCTCTCGAACCTCTTCACGACGCCGCTCCATACGGGCATCCCGTTCAACTGGAAGGACCTGACGCCCGTGGCCCGGATCGCGCTCGACGAGTTCATCCTCTGGGTCAATGCCGAGACGCCCTACAAGACCGCGCGCGAATACCTGGCAGCCGTCAAGGAGAAGAACGGCGCGATGAAGATGGGTGGCACCGGCTCGGCCCAGGAGGACCAGATCATCACCGTCCTGCTCGAGCATGCGCAGGCGGTGAAGTTCACCTACGTGCCCTTCAAGGGCGGCGGCGAGGTCTGCGTCAACCTCGTGGGCAAGCATGTCGACTCGACGGTCAATAACCCGATCGAGTGCGCCAGCCACTGGAAGGCCGGCCGCGTCCGCCCGCTCGCCGTCTTCGACACCGCCCGCATCCCGGTCGCCGAGTGGAAGGACATCCCGACGGTCAAGGAGGCGCTCGGGACCGAGATCACCTACCTCATGCTGCGCGGCATCTTCGGGCCACCTGACATGCCCGCGGAGGCCGTCGCCTGGTACCAGGACCTCCTGAAGAAGGTGGTCGAGACTCCCGAGTTCAAGGACTACATGCAGCAGGGCGCGCTGAAGCCGGCGTGGCTCATCGGGCCCGAGCTCAGCACCTGGATCGAGCGGGAGGACCAGGTGCATCGGGAGCTCATGTCCAAGGGCGGCCTGCTGAAGAAGTAGGCGCCATGCGCGCGGCGGATCTCACCACGGCGGTGGTGCTCATCGCGGGCGGAGTGCTCGTGATCTGGGACTCCTTCCGGCTCGGCATCGGCTGGGGCACGGACGGACCCAAGAGCGGCTTCTTTCCCTTCTGGCTCGGCGCCCTGATGATCGCCTCGTGCCTCGTCATCGCGGCGCAGGCCATTCGCCGCGTGGACCGGAAGCCCTTCGTGCGGCGCCAGGCGATCACGCCCGTGCTGAAAGTGCTGTTGCCCGCCGCGGTCTACGTGCTCGCCACGTACTGGATTGGCCTGTACGTCGCGACGACCCTCTACATGGCCTGCTACATGCGCTGGATCGGGCGGCACTCCTGGCTGTCGGTCGTCGTCATCAGCGTCGCCGTCTCCGTCATCACGTTCTACGTCTTCGAGATCTGGTTCCTCGTGCCCATGCCCAAGGGTCCCCTCGAAGCATATCTCGGCTACTGACCCGCATGGGCATCGAGAACCTGCTGCTGGGCTTTCAGGTAGCGCTCCAGCCCCACAACCTCTTGCTGGCCGTGATCGGCATCGCGCTCGGCACGATCATCGGCGTGCTGCCGGGCCTGGGCGGCGCCAATGGCGTCGCCATCCTGCTGCCGCTGACCTTTTCCATGCAGCCCACCTCGGCCATCATCCTGCTCACGAGCCTGTACTGGGGCGCGCTCTTTGGCGGGGCCATCACGTCCATCCTGTTCAATATCCCGGGCGAGCCCTGGTCGGTGGCCACCACCTTCGACGGCTACCCCATGGCCCGGAACGGGCAGGGTGGGCAGGCGCTCACGGGCGCTTTCACCTCGTCCTTCGTCGGTGCGCTGTTCTCCGTCGTCCTGATCACGCTCTTCGCGCCTCTCCTGGCCGAGGTCGCGCTCAAGTTCGGGCCGCCCGAGTTCTTCGCTATCCAGCTCCTCACGTTCTCCTCGTTCGTCGGACTGGGCGGGGGCAACCCGCTCAAGTCGCTCGTGTCGATCCTGATCGGCTTCATCATGGCGGCGGTCGGGCTCGACATCGTGACCGGCACCCTGCGACTCACGTTCGGGTTCACCGACCTCATGAAGGGCTTCGACTTCATCGTGGCCGTGATCGGCCTCTTCGGCATCGGCGAGATCCTGCTGACCATGGAGGAAGGCCTGTCGTTCAAGGGCGCCTCGGCGACGATGAGCCCTCGCGTCGTCTGGGACACCTGGCGCACGCTGCCACGCTACTGGCGGACCTTCCTGCGCGGCTGCTTCATCGGGTTCTGGATGGGCTTCAAGCCGGGCGGTGCGACGCCGGCCTCCTTCATGAGCTACTCCTTCGCGAAGCGCTTCTCGAAGCACCCGGAGAAGTTCGGCCAGGGCGTCATCGAGGGCGTCGTGGCGCCCGAGACGGCCGCGCACGCGGCGGGGGGAGCCTCGCTCTTGCCCATGATCACGCTGGGCATCCCGGGCTCACCGACGGCGGCCGTCATGCTGGGGGGCCTCATCATCTGGGGCCTCCAGCCGGGGCCCATGCTCTTCAAGGAGAAGCCCGACTTCGTCTGGGGCCTCATCGCCAGCATGTACACGGGCAACGTCCTCGGCGTGATCATGGTGCTGGCCTTCGTGCCGCTCTTTGCCGCCATCCTGCGCGTGCCCTTCGCGATCCTGACGCCGCTCATCGTCTCCGTCTGCGCCGTCGGCGCCTACTCCGTCAATGGCCGCATGATCGACATCTGGTATATGCTCATCTTCGGCGTAATCGGTTATGCCTTCAAGAAGCTCGATTATCCTCTGGCGCCGCTGGTGCTCGCCCTCGTCCTGGGCGACCTGGCCGAGAATGCGTTGCGGCAGAGTCTCATCATGTCCCGGGGCTCGCTCCTGATCTTCCTCGGGCGCCCGATCTCCGGGGCCATCACGGCGGTGGCGCTCTTCTTTTTCGCGCTACCCGTGATCACGCCCTGGTGGCGCCGGCTTCGGGGCGCCCCCGTGGCGGCCGTATCGCCCCGGGAGACCTGACCGGCTCCTCGCGCGTGAAGGCGCTCCTGGTGAATCCGCAGTTCTGGATCCGCTGCGCGGAGATCGGCTTCCTGAATCTTCTGCTCTCCGGCGACAATGCGGTCGTGATCGCGCTGGCCGTGCGGACGCTGCCGAGGCGGCAGCGGCTCCTCGGGCAGATCTGGGGCACCGTCGGAGCCGTAGTCCTCCGGCTGGCATTCGTGGGTGTCGTCAGCTTGCTGCTCCGCATCCCGTTCCTGCGGCTGCTGGGCGGACTCCTGCTCGTCTGGATCGCCTACAAGCTGGTGCAGCCTCCCGGCGGCGACGACGCGGGAACGGGACGTCACGGGGCCTCCTTCTGGCAGGCGATCTGGATCATCGTCGTGGCCGACATCACCATGAGCCTCGACAACGTGCTCGCCATCGCCGCGGCCGCCCACGGCGACATGACGCTGGTCGTCCTGGGCATCGTCGTGTCCTTGCCGATCGTAGTCTGCGGGAGCGGGATCCTGGCCACCCTCATGAACCGATACGGGTGGATCATCTGGCTCGGCGGCGGCATCCTGGGCTACGTGGCGGGCGACATGATGCTGGAGGATCCGGTGGTCGAGACGTATCTCGGGACGCTGGTCCACACGCTCGAGTACCCGCTCCCCCTTGCCCTGGCCGGCGCCCTCACCGCGATCGGCTGGTGGTTCGCGCGCCGTCAGCCGGAGGACAGCCCGGCGTGACGGTGCTCATGGATCCCGAATTCTGGGCTCGCCTCCTCGGCATCATCCTGATCGACATTTCCCTGGCCGGCGACAACGCCCTTGTGATCGCGCTGGCCGTGCGCGAGCTGCCGCGGCGGCAGCAGTTCCTGGGCAGGATCTGGGGCACGATCGGGGCCGTGGGTCTCCGCGTCGTCTTCATCGCCGTCGTGAGCCTTCTCTTCCGGATCCCGCTGCTTCAGCTCGCAGGCGGCCTGGCCCTGATCTGGATCGCTGTCAGGCTCGTGCGACCCGGCCAGGCCGGCCATGCGGGCACGCGACCCGGCACCTCGCTCAAACAGGCCATCTGGATCATCATCGTGGCCGACGTGACCATGAGCCTTGACAATGTGCTGGGCGTCGCGGCCGCCGCCAAGGGCGACATGGTCCTCGTCATCTTCGGGATCGCTCTCTCGCTGCCGCTCGTGGTCTGGGGCAGCGGGATACTGGCCAATCTGATGGCCCGGCACGAGTGGATAGTCTGGGTTGGAGGGGCAGTGCTCGGATACGTGGCAGGCGAGATGATGGCCAACGACCCCGTCGTCGAGCGCTGGCTGGGCCACGCGGCCGACGCCGCCGACCAGTGGCTGTCGATCGTGCTGGGTCTCTTCGTCCTGGGACTCGGGTGGTGGTTCGCCAGGTCCATGGCCCGCCGCGGCGCGGGTGAGGGCGGGAGAGCGTGATGGAGCTCGAGCCCGTCAAGTCCATCAGGATCTACGAGGAGATCGTCCGCCAGGTGAAGGCGCTGATCGCCGACGGCCGGCTGACCTCGGGTGACCGCCTACCGCCGGAGCGGGAGCTGGCCGAGCGCTTTCGCGTCAGTCGCACCTCGGTGCGCGAGGCCCTGCGATCATTGCAGAGCCGCGGCCTCATCGAGATCCGCGCGGGCGAGGGCGCCTTCGTGCGGGACGTCTCGGTCGAGGCATTGATCGAGCCGCTCGCCCTCGTTATCCTGCCTTATCGCGAAGCCGTGGGCGAGCTCTTCGAGGCGCGGCGGGTGCTCGAGCCGGCCCTCGCCGCTCTGGCTGCGCGGCGCGCCACCCGCGAGGAGATCGCCGAGATGGATCGCATCCTCGAGGAACAGGCGAAGGAGGTCGCGCAGGGCAAGACGGGGATGGCCCAGGATTCCGCGCTCCACGCGGCCATCGCCGCGGCCGCCCACAACCGCGCCATCGTCCGCATCGTCAATGCGCTCATGGACCTCCTCGCTCAGAGCCGCGAGGAGAGCTTGCTGACCCCGGGACGGCCCACCCGCTCGCATCACGACCACCGGCGCATCCTCGAAGCCATACGCCGCGGGGACGAATCGGGAGCGCACCAGGCGATGCTCAGACATTTGACGGCTGTCGAAAAGCTTGTCACCGGGCGGCCTGGTGAGAAGCTGTCCCCGCGTGGGGTCGCGGCGGACCAGGCCGGAGCCGACGTCAGAAGAAAGCCATCGCGCTAGAGTCTCGTAAGTGCCTGTTGCGGAAGAATATTTGTTGACATCACGCTTTCCCTCGCATACCATCACCGGATGACGCAGGCCTCTCCGGGGCCTGTCTTTCTTTCTCAGCATACCGACCGGCCCGATCGAGGGGGTCGACCTCATGGCGCAGGCCAGGGCACGCAAGAGCGCACGATCCAAGCCTTCGAGCGCGACCGCTCGCCGTCCGAAGTACGTGTACTCCTTCGCCAACGGCAAGGCCGAAGGCTCGAGCGCGCTCCGCCACCTGCTCGGCGGGAAGGGCTGCGAGCTGGCGGAGATGACCAACCTCGGGGTGCCGGTCCCGCCGGGCTTCACCATCACGACCGAGGCCTGGGCCGCCTACAATGCGGGGGGACACAAGCATCCGGCTGGCCTCTGGGATCAGGTGGTGCAGCAGTTGGCCCGTCTCGAGGCGGCCGTCGGGCTCAAGCTCGGCGACCCGGCCCGGCCGCTCCTGGTTTCGGTTCGCTCGGGCTCCCGCGCGTCTATGCCCGGCATGATGGACACCGTCCTGAATCTGGGGCTCAATGATAGGACGGTGCTGGGCCTGGCGCGGTGGACCAAGAACGAGCGCTTCGCCTGGGATTGCTACCGGCGCTTCATCACGATCTTCGGCGACGTGGTGCTCGGCATCGAGCGTCGCGCCTTCGACGAGCTCCTCGAGCGCGCCAAGACCTTGGCCCAGGTCAAGACGGACGCCGATCTCCAGCCCGAGCCCCTCAAAGCGCTCGTGGCGGAGTCCAAGCGTCTGGTCCAGTCGCGCACGAGCAAAACCTTCCCGCAGGATCCGGCCGAGCAGCTCAGGCTGGCCGTGAACGCGGTCTTCGACTCCTGGTTTGCCAAGAAGGCGGTGGACTACCGCAGGATCCACCGGCTGCCGGATGACTGGGGCACGGCCGTCACGGTCATGGCCATGGTCTTCGGCAATCTCGGGGACACCTCGGGCACGGGCGTCTGCTTCACACGCGATCCGTCCAACGGCGAGCGCCGGTTCTTCGGCGAGTTCCTGGTCAATGCCCAAGGCGAGGACGTCGTGGCCGGCATACGGACGCCTTCGCTGATCGCCGAGCTCAAGGAGGGGATGCCCAAGGTCTACGACGACCTCGTCGCCATCAAGGACAGGCTCGAGCGCCACTACCGCGACATGCAGGACATCGAATTCACGGTGCAGGAGGGGCGGCTCTTCATCCTCCAGACGCGCTCGGGCAAGCGCACCGCCGCCGCGGCAGTGCGCATCGCCGTGGAGATGGTACGGGAGCGGCTCATCAAGCGCGACGTGGCGCTGCTGCGTGTCGAGCCGGCCTCGCTCAATCAGCTTCTCGTGAAGACCGTGGATCCGAACGCCACATACACGGCCGTGGCCCACGGGCTCGCCGCCACGCCCGCGGCAGCGGTGGGCAAGGTCGTCTTCGACCCCGAGAAGGCGGTCGAGATGGCCCTTCGCGCGGAGCCGGTCATCCTGGTGCGCGCGGAGACCTCGCCGGAGGACGTGGCCGGGATGCACGCCGCACAGGGCGTGCTCACCTCCCGCGGGGGTCTCACCTCGCACGCGGCCGTCGTCGCGCGGGGGTGGGGCAAGAGCTGCGTGGTGGGAGCCGGCGACGTGATCGTCGACGAGGAGAACCGGCTCTTCCGCGCCGGCAGGACGGTGGTGCGCGAGGGGCAGGTGGTGACGCTGAATGGGGCGACGGGCGAGGTGGTCATGGGGGCCCTGCCCTTGGTAGACCCGAAGCTGTCGGCGGAGTTCCGGGAGCTTCTCGACTGGGCGCGGCAGGCGAGCACGACCAGGGTGCGCGCCAACGCCGATACCCCGGCCGACGCCGCCAAGGCGCGCGAGTTCGAGGCCGAAGGCATCGGGCTCGTGCGGACGGAGCACATGTTCTTCAAGGACGACCGCATCCCGATCGTGCGCGAGATGATCATGGCCCGCGACGACCAGGCGCGGCGAAAGGCCGTCGACCGGCTGCTGCCATTCCAGCGGGAAGACTTCATCGGGATCTTCACCGCCATGGATGGCCTCCCGGTCACGATCCGGCTGCTGGATCCGCCGCTCCACGAGTTCCTGCCCAGCTACAAGGAAGTGCTCGAGGAGTTCACGCGGCTCGACGCCCTCGGCATCAACCCGGCGCGGCATCAGGAGCTGGGCGCCATCAAGGCCCGGATCGAGGCCCTGCTCGAGGCCAACCCGATGCTGGGGCATCGCGGCTGCCGTCTCGGGATCACCTTCCCCGAGATCTACGAGATGCAGGTGCGGGCCATCATGGAGGCGGCGTGCGAGGTGGCCGGGCGAGGCGTGACGGTCGAGCCTCCCGAGATCATGATCCCGCTCACCGGCACGGTCGCGGAGATGAAGCTCACCCGCGAGATGACCGTGCGCGTCGCCGAGCAGACGGTGACGGAGATGGGCGGGAAGGTCCGTTACTCGGTCGGCACCATGATCGAGGTGCCGCGGGCCGCGCTCATCGCCGACAAGCTCGCCGCGCACGCCGACTTCTTCTCCTTCGGCACCAATGACCTGACGCAGATGACGTTCGGCTACAGCCGCGACGACATCGGCAAGTTCCTGCCGTTCTACCTCGAGAAGAAGCTGCTCCCGAACGATCCTTTCGCGGTGCTGGACCAGGAAGGGGTAGGGGAGATGATCGAGATCGGGATCCGGCGAGGCCGCGAGACGCGGCCCAAGCTCAAGGTGGGCATCTGCGGCGAGCACGGCGGCGAGCCGTCCTCCGTGGAGTTCTGCCATCGCGTCGGCATGGACTACGTGTCATGCTCTCCGTACATGGTGCCGGTGGCGTGGCTCGCCTCCGCCCAGGCCCAGCTGAAGGAACCGCGCCACGCGGCCAGGGGCAAGCGACATGCGTGACTTCCATGGCGTCTACGTTCCGGTGCCCACGCCCTTCCGCGGCGAGGACGTTGCCGTCGATCGACTGAAGGCCAACTTCGCCAAGTGGAACGCCACGGACCTGGCCGGTTACGTCGTGCTCGGCTCGACGGGCGAGTTTCCGATGCTCTCGGAGGCGGAGCGCGATACCGTACTCGGGGCGGCGCGCGAGGCGATCCCGCGCAACAAGGTGTTCCTCGCCGGCACGGGCGCCAACTCGACGCTGCACACGATCAGGCAGACCAAGCGGGCGGCCGCAATCGGGGCCGACGCGGCGATCGTCATCACGCCGCACTACTTCACCAAGGCCTTTGCGCAGCCGGCGGCGCAGGTGCGCCACTATCTGGCCGTTGCCGAGGCCTCCCCGATCCCGGTCATGCTCTATAATTTCCCGCTCAATACGGGGATCAACCTCGAGCCTGAGACGGTGGCGCGGATCGCCGAGCACCCGAACGTCTGCGGCATCAAGGACTCCTCCGGCAACATGCCACAGGCCGCCCACACCATTCACCTGACGCCGAAGAGCTTTCACGTCCTGGTGGGCTCCGCGGCGGCGCTGTTGCCGGCGCTGCCCATAGGGGCCTCGGGCGGGATCCTGGCACTGGCCAACATTGCCGCGCGGGAGCTCTGCGAGGTGTATGCGCTCGCGCGCGAGGGGCGGTGGGAAGAGGCCAAGGCCCTCGCGGCGCGCATGATGCTGGCCGATCGGGGCGTCGCCGGGCGCTACGGCATCGGCGGGCTCAAGGCCGCGCTCGACCTGCAGGGCCTCTACGGCGGGCCGTGCCGGGCTCCGCTCGCCACCCCGGACGGCGACACCATTGAGGAGATCAAGGAGAGCCTCGCGTCGGCGGGCCTCCTGTAGCGCGTGGGAGGATCACAGGACGTGCCGGACCACAGGCGGCACGCAATGGAGGAACTGCGGTGAAGCTTTCAGGCGCACGCATCGTGTTGGAGTGTTTGAAGCGTGAGGGCGTGGATATCCTCTTCGGCCTGCCCGGCGGAGCGGTGCTGCCGATCTACGATGCCCTGTACGACTTCGAGGGGCTCCGTCACATCCTGGTCCGCCAGGAGGCGGCCGCCGGCCACGCCGCCGAGGGATACTCGCGCACAACAGGCAAGGTCGGGGTGTGTCTCGTCACCTCCGGGCCCGCAGCGACCAATCTCGTGACCGCGCTCCAGGACGCGCTCATGGACTCCATTCCGATCGTCGCCTTCACGGGTCAGGTGCCGACGCACCTCATCGGCAACGACGCCTTCCAGGAGGCGGACAACGTCGGCATCACGCGCTCGGCGACCAAGCACAACTTCCTGGTCAAGGACGGCAAGGACCTCGCGGCGACGATCAAGGAGGCTTTCCACATCGCCTCGACGGGCCGGCCCGGGCCGGTGCACGTCGACCTGCCAAAGGACATCCTCGTCAAGGAGTGGACCTTCGAGTATCCGGACAGCGTGCACCTGCGCTCGTACAACCCGACGTACGAGGGCCATCCGGGCCAGATCAAGAAGGCCGCGCGGGCCATGATCCGGGCCAAGCGGCCCGTCCTCTACGTGGGCGGCGGCGCCATCTCCTCGGATGCCTCGGCCGAGCTCCGCGAGTTGGCCGAGCTGACCCAGATCCCGGTGACGCAGACGCTCATGGGCCTGGGCGCCTTTCCGATGGCGCACCCGCTCTCGCTCGACATGCTGGGCATGCACGGCACGTACTACGCCAACATGGCCGTGCACCACTCGGACTGCCTGATCGCGGTGGGCGCGCGCTTCGACGACCGTGTGACGGGCCGGGTGGACGCCTTCGCGCCGACCGCCGAGATCGTCCACATCGACATCGACCCATCATCGATCTCGAAGAACATCAAAGTGGACATCCCGATCGTGGGTGACTGCAGGCGCGTGCTCGCCAAGCTGATCGAAGCCGTGCGGGAGGAGATGAAGACGTACCCGCAGGGCGCGGTCAAGGAGGCGCGCCGGCAATGGACCGAGCAGGTCGGCGAGTGGAAGCGCGACCAGCCGCTGCGTTACGAGTGGAGCGATGAGGTCATCAAGCCGCAATATGTGATCGAGGAGATCTCCAACCTCACCAACGGCGAGGCTCTCGTGGTCACGGGCGTGGGCCAGCACCAGATGTGGGCGGCGCAGTACTACCGTTTCAGGCATCCCCGCTCGTGGTGCACGTCCGGCGGCCTGGGCACGATGGGCTATGGGCTGCCGACGGCCATGGGCGTGCAGGCCGGCAACCCGGGCCAGCTCGTGATCAACATCGACGGCGACGGGTCGTTCGCCATGAACAGCCAGGAGCTGGCGACCTGCTTCGAGGAGCGCCTCCCGGTCAAGACCGTCATCATCAACAACGGCGGGCATGGCATGGTCCGGCAGTGGCAGCGCATCATCTACAAGGAGCGCTTCTGCGCCATCGACCTGGGTCCTAGCCCGGATTTCGTCAAGCTCGCGGAGGCCTATGGCTGCACGGGCATCCGGGCGACCAAGCCCGCCGACGTGGTCCCGGCCCTCGAAAAGATGATCTCCACGCCGGGACCGGTGCTGCTCGACGTCTGGGTGAACAAGGATGAGTGCGTGTTTCCCATGGTGCCCGCGGGCGGCGCCAACACGGACATGATCCTGGCGCCACCGAGCCGCGAGACGCGCGAGCGCGCGGCCAAGTCGCAGACGGGCTTCTAGGGATGGCCGACTCGCCCGAGATCAAGAAGCACACGATCGCGGTCCTCGTGGAGAACCGCTTCGGCGTCCTCTCGCGCGTTGCCGGGCTTTTTTCCGCCCGCGGCTACAATATCGAGAGCATGTCGGTCGGCGAGACGCTCGACCCCTCGGTGTCGCGCATGACGCTGGTCGTCCGCGGCGACGCCTTCGTCATCGAGCAGGTCATGAAGCAGCTGCACAAGCTGATCGACGTCATCAAGGTGATCGACCTCAGCGAGGAGACCCACGTCGAGCGGGAGATGATGCTGATCCGCGTCAACGCGGAGCCCGCCGCGCGGGCCGAGATCCTCCGGATCGCGGACATCTTCCGCGCCAAGGTCGTGGACGTGACTGCCGCGAGCTACACGCTCGAGGTGACGGGCGAGGAGTCCAAGATCGAGGCCATCCTCGAGCTCCTGCGACCCTTCGGCGTCCAGGAGGTGGTGCGCACGGGCAAGGTCGCGATCGCCCGCAGCCCGAAGTCGCGGCTGCGCCGCGTCGAGGAGAAGCTGGGCAAGGCCGCCCCGCCCCACCAGCCGAGCCAGGATCCGCGCGTCGTCGGGTTTGCGGACTAAGAGGGTGCTGACAAGCTCGCAGGCTGCACAAAAAGGTCCAGATGCGAGGCGGCGCCCGATGGCCGCACGCGAGGCGTACTCCCTGTACGTTGAGCGTGCGGCCGAGGGTGCCAACGAAGCAGGTGGGCCTTTTTCAGCAGCCTGCTAACCACTCACAGGAGAGCACACGACATGCCGGCGAAGATTTTTTACGATCAGGATGCTGACCTCGGACTGATCAAGGGCAAGAAGATCGCCATCATCGGCTACGGCAGCCAGGGCCACGCGCACGCGCTCAACCTCAAGGACTCGGGCCAGGACGTCGTGGTCGGTCTCTACAAGGGCTCGAAGAGCTGGGCCAAGGCGGAGCAGGATGGCCACAAGGTGATGACGGTCAACGAGGCCTCGGCCTCCGCGGATGTCATCATGATCCTCCTGCCGGACCAGAGTCAGCGCCAGGTCTACGAGGAGTCCATCAAGGGCACGCTCGGCAAAGGCAAGACCCTGATGTTCGCCCACGGCTTCAACATCCACTTCAATCAGGTGGTGCCGTCGCCGGACGTGGACGTCTCGATGATCGCGCCCAAGGCGCCGGGTCACGTCATGCGCGACCTCTTCACGCAGGGGCCCGGGGTCCCGGCGCTGGTGGCAGTCTACCAGGACGTGTCCGGCAAGGCGCGAGACACGGCGCTGGCCTACGGCAAGGGAGTCGGCTGCACGCGAGCCGGCGTCATCGAGACCACGTTCCAGGAAGAGACGGAGACGGATCTCTTCGGAGAGCAGACGACGCTCTGCGGCGGCGTCTCGCACCTGATCAAGGCCGCCTTCGAGACCCTCGTTGAGGCGGGATACCAGCCCGAGGTCGCGTATTTCGAGTGCATGCACGAGATGAAGCTGATCGTCGACCTCTTCTACCAGGGTGGGCTCGCCTACATGCGCTACTCGGTGTCGGACACGGCCGAGTACGGCGACTATACCCGGGGCCCTCGGATCATCAGCGATCAGACCAAGGTCGAGATGAAGAAGATCTTGGCCGAGATCCAGTCCGGCCAGTTCGCGCGCGAGTGGGTGCTCGAGAACCAGGCCCACCGCGCCGGCTTCCTGGCGGTGCGGAAGCGCGAGGCCGAACACCCGATCGAAGAGGTGGGCAGGCGCCTGCGCAGGATGATGTCCTGGATCAAGCCGCCGCGGATGTAGCGCGCAGGCAGGAGAGCCGGTGAGGATCCCGATCGCCTCGGAGGGCTGGCCCTTTATCTTCCCGGCCGTGGCGGCCGCGTGTATTCTTGGCTGGATAGGGTGGTGGGCGGCCGCGCTGGTCCCGGCGCTCTTCGCGCTCGCCTGCTTCGGATTCTTCAGAGATCCGGAGCGGACCCCACCCGCGGCGCCCGGGGCGGTGCTGGCGCCGGCCGACGGCCGCGTCATGGGCATGGCAGAGGTGAACGACCCCTGGGTGGGGCCGGCGGCGCGCGTGTCCATTTTCCTGTCGCCGCTGGACGTGCACATCAACCGCTCGCCGGTGGCGGCGCTGGTGCGGGACGTCCAGCGCGCGCGGGGACGGTTCCTGGCGGCCTATCGGGACGAGGCCTCGGAGTTGAACGAGCGCTGCACGCTAGCGCTCGAGGGTGACAGCGCGCGGATCGCCGTGCGGCAGATCGCCGGGGTGCTGGCCCGGCGCATCGTGTGCCGGGCCAGGCCGGGCGACAAGCTGCAGGCCGGCGAGCGCTACGGGATGATCCGCTTCGGTTCGCGCACGGACCTGATCGTGCCTCGAAGCACGGACCTGAGAGTGCGGGTGGGTGACACGGTCAGAGGCGGAGAGACCATCATGGGGATGCTGAAGTAGCGTCGGTTCTACTGGATAGGGCAAACACGCAGACGCGGCAAGCCGTGTCACGCGACAATGGGGGAGCGCGGGGGCCATTCGAGGCCCCCGCCGACACAGCATGAGACGCAGGCACCAGAGCGGGGACGGGGCGCGGCACCCGCGCCGCCGCCGCTGGCAGGAATTCCGCGAGCACCCGCGGCGCGGCATCTTCCTGCTTCCGAGCCTGCTCACGACCGCCAATCTCTTCTGCGGTTTTCTCGCCATCGTGTTGTCGGCGCAGGGGCGCTTCGTCGACGCGGCGGTGGCCGTCTTCGTCGGCATGGTGCTTGACATCCTCGACGGCAAGGTCGCGCGGCTCACCAACACGACGACGCAGTTCGGCGTCGAGTTCGACTCGCTCGCCGACGTCGTGTCGTTCTGCGTGGCGCCGGCCTTCATGCTCTACTCGCTGGCGCTGGAGCGCTTCGGCCGGGTGGCGTGGCTCGGGGCCTTCCTCTTCGTCATCTGCGGAGCGCTCAGGCTGGCGCGCTTCAACGTCTACCAGGGCGTCACCGACCGTCGCTACTTCGTGGGCCTGCCGACGCCGGCCGGCGCCGGCATCGTCGCCTCTGCGGCGCTCCTGCTTGAGGGCGTCGAGATCGGGCGGTGGCAGGCCGCCGCCATCAGCGTGGGCTCGGTGATCGTGGCGCTGCTGATGGTCTCGACGTTCCGCTACTACAGCTTCAAGGAAGTGGACTTCGCGCGCCGCCGCCCGGCCCAGGTGCTGGTGCTGGTGGTGCTGGCCGTGCTCATCGTCGCAACGCACCCGCAGTGGTTCCTGTTCATCCTGTTCTCGCTATACCTGCTGAGCGGTCCTACGCGCCCCGTGTGGGCGCGCCGTCGCTTGGATCAGGTGCTGGTCGGCGAGAAGGGAACCAGGGACGCGCATTAGCGCGGTGGAGGACAGGCACATGGACCGGATCATCATCTTCGACACGACGCTCCGGGACGGCGAGCAGGCTCCCGGCTTTTCGATGAACACGCAGGAGAAGCTCGAGATGGCGCGCCAGCTGGCCCGCCTCAACGTCGACGTCATCGAGGCCGGCTTCCCCATCTCCTCGGACGAGGACTTCGAGGCGGTGCGCGAGGTGGCCAAGCAGGTGGGCTCGCTCGAGGGGGCGCCCGTCATCTGCGGCCTCAGCCGGGTGGGCCTGGGCGACATCGACCGGGCGTGGGAGGCCGTCAAGTACGCGCGCCGCTCTCGCATCCACACCTTCGTGGCGACCTCCGACATCCACCTCAAATACAAGCTCAGGAAGAGCCGGGCGGAGGTGCTGAAGGCCGCCGTCGACGCGGTGAAGCACGCGCGCGCGTACTGCGAGGACGTCGAGTTCTCACCCGAAGATGCCTCCCGCACGGACTTCGACTACATGTGCGACGTCCTGGAGGCGGTCATCGACGCCGGCGCCGGCACGATCAATATCCCCGACACGGTCGGCTACGCGATCCCGGAGGAATGGTTCCACCGGATCATGAAGATCCGGGAGCGAGTCAAGAACAGCGCCAGGGCCGTGCTCTCCGTGCATTGCCACAACGACCTGGGCCAGGCCGTCGCCAACTCGCTGGCGGCCATCCGGGCGGGGGCGCGACAGATCGAGTGCACGATCAACGGCATCGGGGAGCGGGCGGGCAATGCCTCCCTCGAAGAGATCGTGATGGCCCTCAAGACGCGGAAGGACTTCTTCGAGACCGAGAGCCAGGTGCGAACCGAGGAGATTTTCAAGTCCTCTCGGCTGCTCTCGTCCATCACCGGGGTGCACGTGCAACCCAACAAGGCCGTGGTCGGTGAGAACGCCTTCGCCCACGAGGCGGGCATCCACCAGGACGGCGTGCTCAAGGAGAAGCTCACGTACGAGATCATGCGGCCCGAGGACATCGGCCGGGCCGCGAACAAGCTCGTCATGGGCAAGCACTCCGGCCGGGCCGCGCTGACGGCGCGCCTGAAGGACCTCGGGTTCGAGCTCGACGACGCCGAGCTCGGCAAGGCATTCAAGAAGTTCAAGGACCTCGCGGACAAGAAGAAGGAGATCTTCGACGAGGACCTGATCGCCATCGTCAAGGACGAGATCGCGCAGGTGCCCGAGACGTACGCGCTGGATTACCTGCACACCATCAGCGGTACGGGCGTCATCCCGTCCGCCACAGTGCGGCTCAAGAAGGACACCGAGGTGTTTCAGGACTCGGGGGTCGGCGACGGGCCGGTGGACGCCGTGCTGAACGCCATCGACGCCATCACGGGACTCAAGGGGCGGCTGCAGGACTACCAGCTCCGCTCGGTCACGTCGGGCAAGGACGCGCTCGGCGAGGTCTCCGTCAAGGTCGACTTCGACGGCACCGTGGTGCCGGGCAAGGGCAGCTCGACGGACGTGATCGAGGCGAGCGCGCGGGCCTACATCAACGCGCTCAACCGTCTGACGCGTCCGACCGGCGGGCAGAAGGTCAAGGAGGTCGGGCCCTAGAGCCCGATCGAGCCCGAGGGGGTAGCATGACGACGCACAAGATCGCCCTGCTCGGCGGCGATGGAATCGGGCAAGAGGTCACGCCCGAGGCCCGGAAGGTGCTCGAGGTCGTGGGCCGGGCCACGGGTACGTCGTTCGAGTTCGAGCCCGCGCTGGTCGGGGGCTCTGCCATCGACGCCGCCGGTGAGCCGCTGCCGCCCGCGACGCTCAGGCTGTGCGAGCAGAGCGACGCGATCCTCTTCGGCGCCGTCGGCGGGCCGAAGTGGGACCACCTGCCGCAGGAGCAGCGACCCGAGCGTGGGCTGCTCGGCCTCCGCAAGGAGCTCGACCTCTTCGCCAACCTGAGGCCGGCCACGTGCTTTCCCATGCTCGTCGACGCCTCGCCGCTCAAGCGTGAGGTGGTCCAGGGCACGGATATCATGGTCATCAGGGAGCTGACGGGCGGGCTGTACTTCGGGGAGCCGCGGGGCCGGGAGGAGTTCGCCGACGGCGGCGCGCGGGCCGTGAACACCATGGCCTACACCTCCCGCGAGATCGAGCGCGTCGCCCGCGCGGCTTTCGACGTCGCCATGAAGCGGAAGAAGCGCCTGGCCTCGGTGGACAAGGCCAATGTGCTCGTCGTCTCGCAGCTGTGGCGCGAGGTCGTCACCCGCGTCGCCAAGGACTACCCGCAGGTGCGGCTCGAGCATGTGCTGGTGGACAACTGCGCCATGGCCCTGGTCCAGAAGCCCACCCACTTCGACACCATCGTCACCGAGAACACCTTCGGCGACATCCTCTCGGACGAGGCGGCCATCCTGGCCGGTTCCATGGGCATGCTGCCCTCGGCGAGCCTCGGCGGACGCGTGGGTCTCTACGAGCCGGTGCACGGCACGGCACCCGACATCGCGGGGCAAGGGGTGGCCAATCCTATTGCCGCCATGCTGTCGACCGCCATGCTGCTGCGCTACTCGCTGAGCCTGGGATCCGACGCCGACCGTATCGAGGCCGCCGTGCTCCGCGTGCTGGAGCAGGGGCACCGGACGCGCGACATCCACGCCGCGGGCATGACACTGGTCGGCACCAAGGACATGGGCGACCTCGTTGCCACCGAAGTCGAGAAGTCCTACTCCTAGGGGAGGAGCGAGCACGAACATGGCATCCGGGATCACAGTCGCGGTCGTCGGCGCCACGGGGGCCGTCGGGCAGACGACGCTCAAGATCCTCGAGGAGCGCAAGTTCCCCGTGAAGGAGCTCCGCGCCTACGCCTCCGAGCGCTCGGTGGGCAAGACCGTCACCTTCAAGGGCGAGACGATACGCGTCGAGAAGGTGGGGCCGGAAGCCTTCAAGGGCGTGGATGTCGCCCTCTTCTCGGCGGGCTCCGCGCAGTCCAGAGAGTACGCGCCCCAGGCCGTCAAGGCGGGCGCCGTCGTCGTGGACAAGTCGAGCGCCTTCCGGATGGACCCGGCCGTGCCGCTCGTGGTCCCCGAAATCAACGCCCACGCCCTGCGGGGGCATCAGGGCATCGTGGCGTGCCCGAACTGCACGAGCATCGTGACGGTCATGCCCCTCAAGCCGCTGCACGACGCGGGCCGGCTCACGCGCGTGATCGCGACCAGCTACCAGGCCGTCTCCGGCGCCGGCGTCAACGGCGTCGCTGAGCTGCGGGAGCAGACGCTTGCCTGGGCGCGCGGTGAGGCGATGGCCTCGAAGTTCTTTCTCCATCAGATCGCGTTCAACCTCATTCCTCACATCGACACGTTCGTCGAGGGCGGCTACACGGCCGAGGAAATGAAGCTGGTCAACGAGGTCCGGAAGATTCTCGAGGCGCCGGACCTGGCCATCTCGCCGACGACCGTGCGGGTGCCGGTCTTCACCGCGCATTCGGTAGCGGTCAACGCGGAGACTGAGAGAGCGGTGAGCCCCGAGCGCGCCCGGGAGCTCTTCGCGGCGTTTCCGGGTCTCAAGCTCTGGGACGATCCGGCGCAGAACCGCTACCCGATGCCGGCGAAGGTCGAGGGGCAGGACGAGTGTTACGTCGGCCGGGTCCGCCAGGATCTCTCCCTGCCCAACGCGATCAACTTCTGGGTGGTCGGTGACCAGCTCCGCAAGGGCGCCGCGCTCAACGGAGTCCAGATCGCCGAGCTGCTCATCAGCTGAGCGGGCTGTGCGCGCCCTGCGCCTGACCCTGGCGTACGACGGCACGGATCTCCAGGGCTGGCAGGTGCAGCCCGGCCGTCCCACGGTGCAGGGGCTGGTCATGGATGCCTGCGCCAGGATACTGGGCGAGCCCGTGAAGGTGACCGGAGCCAGCCGCACCGACGCAGGCGTGCACGCCCTCCGCCAGGTCGCGAGTCTCAGGACGGCCTCCCCGCTCGAACCCCAGCGCCTGTTGCGCGGCTTGAACGCGGTGCTGCCCGGTGCCGTCCGGGTGCTGGAGGCCTGCGAGACGCCGGCCGGGTTCGACGCGCGCCGCTCCGCCCTGGGCAAGCGCTACCTCTACCTGATCGACCGCGGCGCCGTCGCCCAGCCGTTGCTGCGCCGCTACGCCTGGCACCCACGCTACCCTGTGGACGTCGCCGCCATGCGCCGGGCCCTGGAGCCGCTGCGCGGCAAGCACGACTTTTCGGCCTTCTGCGCGGCCCCTGGGCGGGGCAGGACGCCGACCTGCGCCATCCGCTCGGCGCGCATGGTCGAGCGGGGCGCCAGGCTCGCGGTGTTCCTCTCCGCGGACAGCTTCCTGCACCACATGGTCCGTAATATCGTGGGCAGTCTGGTGGAGATAGGCCGGGGCGCCCGCGATCCCGCGTGGATGGCCGAGCTCCTGGCGGGCCGGGACCGGACTCGATCCGGACCAACCGCGCCGGCCGAAGGCCTGGTGCTGGTCCGGGTTCTCTACGGTCGCGATGGCCGCTGACGAGCCGTCCGCGGGCCCGCCACGCGATCGCGGCTTCAAGGAACGGAAGCGGGAGGATCATGCGCTGGCGCTGATTCATGAGCTCAAGGAAAGTCTTGGAGATATCGCACAAGTGCGTAGGATATTGCGAGAACTCGGTCGATACTACGACCCTGTGTTGGGCGGGGCAATCATGGAGGTATCACATCAGCGGACCATCGTCGACGCCCTCGAGGCCGGCAACGAGGCCCTCGCGCTGAGGCTCGTTCAGGACCGGTACGATCTCTACATCAGGGACAGGGCCCATCTGGGGCGGGACGGTGGGGCCTGACGCGGAGCCAAGCCCAGGCTCGGAACCTTGACACCCCCAGGATTTCATCCCATAATCCGCGCAATTCCGCGACACCTGACGAGCGGCCCTCCGGGCCGGCTGATCGTCAACGCTGTGACCGCTCCAACGAAGGAGGTTCGGTCATGAGCCTGTCACGCAGGGATTTCTTCAAGTATGTGGGCTCCGCCGGAGCGGGCGTTGCCGTGGGCGCAACGCCCTTCGATCTCAAGCCGGTCGCCGCCGCAGCCACCACGCTCAGGATCAAGGAAGCCCAGGTTCACACGAGCGTCTGTCCCTACTGCTCTGTCGGCTGCAACCAGCTCGTGTACTCCAAGGGCGACACCATCATCGACATCGAGGGGCACCCGGACACGCCGCATACGCTGGGCAAGCTCTGTCCGAAGGGTGCTGCCACCATCCAGCTGTCGAACAATCCCCTGAGGCCGAGCAAGGCGCTCTACCGCGCGCCGGGCTCGGACACGTGGGAGCCCAAGCCCGTCGAGTGGATGTACGAGCAGATCGCCAAGCGCTACTACGACACGCGCGAGAAGTACTTCATCGAGCGGGAGCGGGACAAGGAAGGCAAGGAGGTCACGGTCAACCGGCTCGAGGCGATCGCCTCGCTCGGCTCGGCCTGCATCGACAACGAGGAGTGCTATCTCCTCACCAAGCTCAACCGCACGCTCGGCATCGTCTACCACGAGCATCAGGCCCGAGTCTGACACTCCGCCACGGTCCCAGCTCTGGGGACCACGTTCGGGCGGGGAGCGATGACGACCAACCTGATCGACGTCCAGCACGCGGACGTGATCATGTGCACCAACAACATGGCCGAGAACCACCCCGTCGGCTTCCAGTGGGTGATGAAGGCCAAGGAGCGCGGCGCCAAGGTCATCCACGTCGACCCGCGCTTCACCCGCACCAGCGCCGTCTCGGACATCCATGTCCCACTGCGCTCCGGCACCAACATCGCCTTCTTCGGCGGCCTGATGAGCTACGCCATTCAGAACAACCTGTACTTCAAGGACTACGTCGTCGCGTACACCAATGCCCCCTTCCTCATCGACCCCGCCTTCAAGACTCCGACGGACCTGGGCGGCCTCTTCGAGGGCCTCGAGCAGACGGGCAAGGGCGGCACGGACCCACACGTCGCACAGACGTACAACAAGTCGTCGTGGAAGTACCAGCTCGACGGTGAGGGAAATCCGAAGCGGGATCTGACGCTCGCGGATCCGAACTCGGTCTTCCAGCTCCTGAAGCGTCACTACAGCCGCTACACGCCCGACATGGTCGAGCGTATCTGCGGCATTCCGAAGGCCAAGTTCATCGAGGTGGCGAAGCTCTACTGCGGGACCTCGGGGCGTGAGAAGACCGGCACCATCACATACGCGCTGAACCTGACCCAGCACACCAACGGCGTCCAGAACATCCGGGCGCTCTGTATGCTCCAGCTCTTGCTCGGCAATATCGGGCGGCCGGGCGGCGGCGTCACCGCCCTGCGAGGGCACGCCAACGTCCAGGGGGCCACGGACCTCGAGGTGCTCTACCACGAGCTGCCCGGGTACCTGCCGATGCCGCTGCGGGACGCCCATCCCGATCTCAAGACCTATCTCGAGAAGGAAACGCCGAAAGGCGGCTTCTGGGTCAACCGGCCCAAGTTCTTCGTGAGCCTCCTCAAGGCGTTCTACGGCGATGCCGCCACCAAGGACAACGAGTTCGGCTACCAGTGGCTGCCCAAGCGCGCGTCGGCCGACGCCTACAGCCACCAGCACACCTTCGTGGACATGTATAAGGGCAAGATCAAGGGGTTCTTCTGCGACGGGCAGAACCCGGCCGTCGGCGGACCCAACGCCAAGCTGGCGCGCGCGGCCATGCAGAAGCTCGACTGGCTGGTCGTCGTGGACATCTTCAATACCGAGACGGCGGAGATGTGGAAGGCCCCGGGCACCAACCCCAAGGACGTCAAGACCGAGGTGTTCTTCATCCCCGCGGCGCCCGCGGCGGAGAAGGACGGCTCGCTGACCAACACCATGCGCCTCATCCAGTGGCACGAGAAGTCGGTCAACCCGCCGGGCGATGTCCAGACGGACGCGCAGTTCGTCTGCACGCTGGCCCACCGTCTCCAGAAGATGTACTCGGGCTCGAAGAAGGAGCGCGACCGGGGCTTCCTCGCCGCCAGCTTCAACTACGGCGAGAAGCCCGACCATCCGGACATGGAGCTCGTCCTGAAGGAGGTCAACGGCTTCGCGACCGAGGAGATCGCGGACAAGGACGGCAAACTCCTCTACAAGAAGGGGCAGGCGATCGCGAGCTTCGCCCAGCTCACCGATGACGGCAAGACCGCCTCCGGCTGCTGGATCTACACGGGCGTCATCAACGAGGGGCCCGACGGCAAGCTCGTCAACAAGGCCAATGCCCACAAGCCCGCCGACGAGAAAGATTACCTCGCGCACGGCTGGGCATTCGCGTGGCCGGCCAACCGGCGTATCCTGTACAACCGCGCCTCGGCCGACCTCGCCGGCAAGCCGTGGAGCGAGAAGAAGAAGCTCATTTGGTGGGACCCTCAGGCGCCTGGTCAGACTCCGGACAAGCCAGGCAAGTGGGTCGGCCTCGACGTCCCGGACTTCAACGCCTTCCTGGCGCCGGACGCCAAGAACGGGGACAAGCCGTTCATCATGCGGGCCGACCTCGTCGGCGCCTTCTTCGGCCCGCTCAACGACGGCCCCTTCCCGGAGCACTACGAGCCGATCGAGTCACCCACGAAGAATCTCCTGTCCGAGCAGCAGAACAATCCCGTGGCCAAGATCTGGAGCGTGCCCGACAAGCGGAACGACCTCGCTCCCCTGGGTTCGACGGACTACCCGTACGTGATCACCACGTACCGGCTGACGGAGCACCACCTCTCCGGCGTCATGTCGCGGTACCTGCCCATGTTGGCCGAGCTCTTCGAGTCGCATTTCGCCGAAATCAGCCACGAGCTCGCCAAGGAGCTCGGCATCGCGAACGGCGACAAGGTCACGGTCTCGACGCCGCGCGGAAAGATCGTCGCGAAGGCCATGGTCACGCATCGCCTGAAGCCGTTCCTGATCGATGGCAAGACCGTCCACGAGATCGGGGTGCCGTGGCACTGGGGCTACAACGGCATCGCGAAGGGCGACATCACCAACGACCTCTCGGCGACGGTGGCCGACCCCACGGTGTACATCCAGGAGACGAAAGCCTTCATGTGCAGCGTCAAGAAGGGGGAGGTGTAGGCCATGGCACGCACGCTGGCGATGTTCACGGACACGTCGCTGTGCATCGGCTGCCGCGCATGCCAGGTGGCGTGCAAGCAGTGGAACGAGCTGCCGAGCGAGCAGCCGGAGTGGACCGGCTCGTACCAGAACCACGAAACGTTCACCGACAAGACGTACCGCCTCGTTCGCTTCATGGAGAAGCCGCAGCCGAACGGGGAGCTAGCCTGGCTCTTGATGTCGGACGTCTGCAAGCACTGCGCCCAAGCGGGGTGCCTGGATGCATGCCCGACCGGGGCCATCTACCGGACCGAGTTCGGCACCGTCAACATCAATCAGGATGTCTGCAACGGCTGCCGCTACTGCGTCTCATCCTGTCCCTTCGGGGTGGTCTCGTTCAACCACGACACGGGGCGCGCCAACAAGTGCACCTTCTGCAATGACCGGATTCACAACGGGCTCGGACCGGCCTGCGCCAAGACCTGCCCCACCGACTCGATCCAGTTCGGGTTCCGTGACGAGCTGGTCGCGAAGGCGCAGAAGCGCGTCGGGACGCTCAAGGAGATGGGCTTCAAGGACGCCCAGCTCTACGGCGCCGACTCGAACGGCCCGCTGGGCGGGCTCAATGCCTTCTTCCTCTTGCTGGACAGGCCCGCCTCCTACGCCCTGCCGGAAAAGCCGCTCCTGCCCCAGCGGAACGTCCTGGTCGACTCGCTGCTGTCAGTCGGCTCGGCGCTGCTGGTCGGCGTGGGAGCCGTCATCGCCTTCCGCGAGCGGGGCGACCAAGGGGGCGGCGATGCTTAAGTCCCCCGACTGGCACATGCTGATCGTCTGGTACTTCTTCCTTGGCGGCATCGCGGGCGGCGCCTACTTCACCGCCGCCATCGCCGACAACTTCGGCGGGCCGCGCGACAAGAACGTGATCCGGGTCGGCTATGTCCTGTCGCTCCTGCTGGTCGCGCTCTGCAGCGTCCTGCTGATCCTCGATCTCGGCACGCCGAGCCGCTTCATGAACATGATCCTCAACTTCAAGTTCTGGGACCCGATGTCGATCGGCGCCTGGATGCTGGGCGTCTTCGGCGTCTTCACTTTCGTCTCCTCGGCGCTGTCGCTGTTCGGCGGGGAGGGCGCGGCGCCGCTCCGCCGCACGGTGAGCCTCATCGGGACGATCTCGGGCTTCTTCATCGCGGCGTATACCGGCGTCCTGCTGGGCGCGACAGCGCTGCCGTTCTGGCGCGAGGCGCGGCTCATGGGCGCGCTCTTCCTGGCCTCCGGCGCCTCGACGGGCATGGCGGCGATCTCGCTCCTGCTCTATCTCGCCGGTGAGTCGGCGGGTGAGGGGTTCAAGAAGGTCAAGCGTGCGGATCGGTACGCGATCATGTTCGAAATCCTCCTGCTGGCGGCCTTCCTGCTTCTCCTGGGCGGCGCGGCAGGGCCCATCCTCACGGGCCACCTCGCCCCTCTCTTCTGGGGAGGGCTGGTCGTGGTCGGCCTGCTCATCCCTCTCGTCCTGGACCTGACCGGCCTCAAGATCCCGGGCGCCATCCCGGCAGCGCTGGTGCTGGTCGGGGGCTTCATCCTGCGTTACGTCATCGTGATGGCCAACGCCTGAGCCAGGCTTCGTTCCGCTCGGCTGACCAAGGGCCCCTCCGGGGGCCCTTTGCCTTTCGGGATGGACGTGGCACGATAGGGCGGTGCGGACCTACTTTCAGGTCAAGGGCGGCCGCCTCGAAGAGGTCAAGGGCGAGGTGGTCAGGGAGCAGCCGCTGTCCGTGCACGTCAACGGAGAGCGCTTCCTGACGCTCCTGTGCTCGCCCTTCCAGCTCGAGGCCTTGGTCCTGGGCTACCTGTGGATGGAGAAGGTCATCGCCGCGCGCGACGAGGTCGCGTCGCTCGTGGTGTCCGAGGTGGATGGCCGCGCCGAGGTGATGCTCACGCACCCGGTCACGCTGCCGACCGAGCGTATCCTGACGTCAGGCTGCGGTGGCGGCATCACGTTCCGCATCGACCCCCGGCTCTTCCCACGCCTCCGGTCCTCGCTGCGCGTCCGGCCGGAGGCCCTGGCCGCTCGCCTCCACGATCTGCTCCGTGCGGCCGAACACTACCACGTTTCGCGGGGCATCCACGGCGCGGCGCTGGCGGACGCCGACAGGCTGCTGCTGCTCGCCGAGGACGTGGGGCGGCACAACGCGGTGGACAAGCTCAAGGGTGAGGCGCTGCTCCGGGACCTGCCGACGACGGACCGCATCCTGCTCTCGACCGGCCGCATCTCCTCCGAGATGCTGCTCAAGGCTGCGCGGATGGGCGTGCCGGTGATCGCCTCGCGCACGTCGCCCACCGAGATGGCCGTGGCACTGGCAGAGCAGCTCGGGATCACCGTCGTGGGCTATGTCCGTTCGGACGGCTTCAACCTCTATGCGGGCGACGGCCTCGACGTGGCGGGGCTCGCCTGAGCCATGCCCGATTACGTGACACTGCGCGAGGAGTGGGAGGGCGTGCTCGGCCGCCGTCGCGATCTCGGTCAGGCCCTGAGCTTCTGGACCAGCGTGCTCGATGGATGGCGGAGCTGGGAGGCCGAGACGGTGACCCCACTGCCGTGGAGCGGAGCGGAGTGCCGATCCCGCTGGAGGCGTGGCGTGCCGCTCATGGCCGAAGTCGAATGGGACATCGCGCCCGAGCCGTTCGAGGAGCTCCTGGGACCGATGATGGAGCGCCTGGCTGTGGGCGGAGCTGAGGATGCCCAGGCCCTGCGGCGCTTCGCGCTGGCGTGGGACGCCGGGCAGGTCGGGCCCGAGTCGCTCCTGCCGACTTCCGGCAAGGAGGGGGCGGCCGTCCTCCAGGGCGACGCCGGGCTGCCGGCGACTCTCACGAGCTTCCTGGCGCATGCCGGCCTCAGGCCTGCGCTCGAGGACCTCTTCTCGAGCGTGCGGGATCTGCCCGATGGTGTCTGGGAGCGCGGCGTGTGTCCCTGGTGCGGGGGCATGCCGGGCTGGGGCGACCTGGGAGAGGACGGCCGCCGCCGCCTCAGTTGCCACCTCTGCGGAGGGGGGTGGACGGCGCCGCGCCTCCGCTGTCCCTTCTGCGAGACGTGGCACTCCGGCGACATGGTGCGGCTGCTAGCCCAAGGCGCGGAGGAGGGCTACTTCGTGGAGGCGTGCCGGTCCTGTCGGGGCTACATCAAGGGGGTGGATCGCCGCCAGCGGTGGAACGCGGGCTCGCCCCTCGTCGAGGATTGGGCCTCGCCGCACCTCGACCTCTACGCCACCCGGGAAGGGTACTGGCGGGAGACGCCCTCGCTCGTGCACCTCCTGCCGCCCGAGGGTGATGCCGCCCCATGAACGCCGTGGTCTTCGACGTCGCGCTCACCGCCTATATCCTGGCGGCGGCCGCAGCCCTCGCCTCGCTCGTCTGGCGTCGGGATGACCTCTCGCGCGTGGCGCGGGTGCTGACGCTGGCGGGATGGGTCTGCCACACGGCGGCCATCGTGCTCCGGGGCGTCGAGCTGGGGCGGGTGCCGGTGCTGACGCTGGCCGAGGTGGTATCGGTCGTGATCTGGGTGGCGGTCTTCCTCGACCTCTGGGTAGAGCGCCGCTACGGCATCACCAGCATCGGCGCCTTCGTCCTCCCGGTGATCCTGGCCCTGGGTCTCGGCCTGCCGACGGGACTGCGCGACTTGGCGCTCGAGCCGCAGGCCTCGAGCGCGTGGATCCTCGTCCATGTGGCGCTCGTGCTCGTGGGGCTGGCGGCGCTCGTGCTCAACTTCGGCAGCGCGCTCATGTACGTGCTGCAGGAGCGCCAGCTCAAGGCCAGGCGGCCGGCCTCCTTGTACTACGGCATGCCCTCGCTCGAGACGCTTGACCGACTCACGCTGGCGACGCTGACGGCGGCCTTTCCGTTCCTGACCGTCGGGCTGGCGCTCGGGTTCGTGCAGGCTGGCCGCGAATGGGGCCGGGGCCTCGTGCTCGATCCGCTGGCATTTTTCTCCTTCGTGATGTGGCTCGTCTACGCGGTGACCCTCTCCGGCCGCGTGATCGGCCGCTGGCACGGGCGCCGGGCGGCCTACTACGCCATCGTGGGGTTCTGCGTGCTCTTGGCGACCCTCGGGGCCGGCGTCCTCTTCCAGGGGCGGCACGGCTTGTGATCGACCGGCTTTTCGTCAGCGGCCTGTCGCATCGCACGGCGCCCATCGCCGTGCGCGAACAGCTGGCTCTCGAGGAGGACAAGCTGCGTGAGATCCTGGCCGATCTGGCCGAGGGGGGTCCCTACGCGGAGGTGCTGATCCTCTCGACGTGCAATCGCGTCGAGGTCTACGGCGTGGCGGACGTGCCGGGCGAGGCGCGAGCCGCGGCCTTCCGGTCGATGGGCGCCCAGCGCGGCATCACGTTCCAGGCGCTCGAGCCCCTGCTCTACACGAAGGACGGTGCGGAGGCCGTGCAGCACGCGTTCCGCGTGGCTGCAAGCCTGGACTCCATGGTGCTGGGCGAGCCGCAGATCCTGGGCCAGGTCAAGGACGCTTTCGCGCTGGCCCAGTCCTGCCGCACGGTGGGCCCCGTCCTGCACTCGCTGATGAGCCAGGCCTTCGCCGTCGCGAAGCGCGTGCGAACGGACACCGATGTGGGCCGCCACGCCGTGTCGGTGTCCTTCGCCGCCGTCGAGCTCGCCCGAAAGATTTTCGAGAGCCTCGACGGCCGCTCGGTCCTCCTGGTCGGCGCGGGGGAGATGGGCGAGCTCGCCGCGCGTCACCTGCAGGATCACGGCACGCTGCCGGTCTACGTGGCCAACCGCACCTGGAGCCGGGCGCAGGAGCTCGCCCGGGAGCTGGCCGGCACCGCGGTGCCGTTCGAGGAGCTCTTCTCGGTGATGGCGCAGGTGGACATCGTCATCACCTCGACCGCCGCGCCGGAGCCGATCGTCAGGGCCGTCGAGGTCGCCCGCGCGCTCCACGCGCGCCGGGCCCGCCCGCTCTTCTTCATCGACATCGCCGTGCCGCGCAATGTCGAGCCGGCGGTCAACGAGCTCGACAATGTCTTCGTCTACGACGTCGACGACCTCCGATCGGTGGTCGAGGCCAACCTCCGCGAGCGCCAACGCGAGGCCCTGCGGGCCGAAGCGCTCATCGAGCGCGAGGTCGCGAAGTTCGCCGCCCGGCTGCGCGACCTCGAGATCGTGCCGACCATCGTGTCGCTCCGCGAGAAGCTCGAGGAGATCAGGCGCGCCGAGATCGTCCGTGCCCTGGGAAGGCTGCCAGACGCCGACGAAGCCACGCGGCGGGCGCTCGAGGCGCTCTCGCAGGGCATCGTCAACAAGGTGCTGCACGGGCCGACGGTCAAGCTCCGCGATTCCTCGCGCGCCGGCCACCACCGCCGCTGGATCGATTTCATCACCGAGCTGTTCGGCCTTCATCCGAAGGACGGCGACGGGCGCGAGCCGTGAGCGTGAGACTGGGGAGCCGCGGCAGCCGCCTGGCGCTTGTCCAGACGACCTCCGTCGCCGGAGCGCTGCAACGGTTGGACGTCCAGACCGAGATCGTCGTCATCAAGACCTCGGGGGACCACCTGGCGGACGTGGCCCTGGCCGACTTCGGCGGCAAGGCGCTCTTCGTCAAGGAGATCGAAGAGGCGCTCTTGAGTATGCGCGTCGACGCGGGCATCCACAGCCTGAAGGACCTGCCGGCGCTTCTGCCCGCCGGGCTCATCCTCGCCGCCTACCCGATGCGCGAGGATCCGCGCGACGTGCTGGTCACCCGGGATGGGGCCGGGCTCGACGAGCTCTGCCCCGGCGCGCGGGTCGGCACCTCGAGCCTCAGGCGACGCGCGCTCCTGCTCCACCGGCGTCCCGATCTTCGCGCGGAGGCGATCCGCGGGAATGTGGACACCCGGCTCCGCAAGCTGGACGAGGGGCAGTACGATGCCATCGTCGTGGCCCTGGCGGGGCTCGAGCGCCTCGGACTCCGGCCGCGCCACGTCGTGCCGCTGCCGGTCGAGGAGTTCCTGCCGGCGGTGGGTCAGGGGATCGTGGGCATCGAGGCGAGGGCCGCCGACGGCGAGGTGCTTGAAGTTCTGAAGAGCGTGGACCACACTGAGACGAGAATGGTGGCGCTGGCGGAGCGGGCGTTTCTCGCGAGGCTCGGGGCGGGATGCCATACCCCCGTCGCGGGCTTTGCGCGCCTGGAAGGGGACAGGGTCAGCCTGGACGGGCTCGTCGCAAGCTCCGACGGCAAGACGGTGATTCGCGGGAGCGCGGGCGGTCCCGCCGCTCGCGCCGAGGCGACAGGCCGCAGACTCGCGGAGGACCTGCTAGCGCGGGGCGCGGGGCCGCTGCTGGACGCGTACCCGGGCGGCCCGGCATGATGGCGGCCGTGGGCACGGCGCATCCGCTTCGGAACAGGCTCATCGTCGTCACCCGTGCGAGGGAGCAGGCGCGCGCGCTCTCGGCGCTGCTCGAAGAAGCCGGCGCCACGGTGCTCGCGGCGGCAACCATCGTGATCGAGCCACCGGACTCGTGGGCGCCGCTCGACGAAGCGCTGCGCCGGACGCCCGAGTACGACTGGGCCGTGTTCACGAGCGTCAACGGCGTGGAGATGGTGAAGCGGCGGCTCGGGGCGCTGGGACTGGCCCCGCGCGCTCTCGCGGACTGCCGGCTGGCGGCCATCGGACCCGCCACGGCCCAGGCGCTCGGCGCGCTCGGGCTTCGCCCCGACGTCGTGCCGGAGGAGTACGTGGCCGAGGGGCTGGCCGCCGTGCTCGAGCCGCTGATCCGCCGCGGCGACCGCGTGCTGCTCGCGCGCGCCGCCGAGACCCGCGATCTCCTCGTCCGCGAGCTCGAGCGGATGGGCGCCAGCGTGGAAGAGGTGGCCGCCTACCGGACGCGGCCGGCGTCGGAGGGCGCGGAGGTGCTCAAGGCGGCGCTCCTGGCAGGACGCGTGGACGCGGTGACCTTCACGAGCTCGTCCACGGTGCGCCATTTCGCGGCGCTCTTCGCGCCCGGAGAGCTCGGGCATCACATGTCGGGCGTGGCCGTCGCCTGCATCGGGCCTGTCACGATGGCCACCGCCCGCGAAGTCGGACTCGTGCCGACGGTCATGGCGGAGGAGTACACGATCGCCGGCCTGGCCCGCGCGATCCGGAGGTACTACGAGTCGCACGCCTCTCGCAGGACTGATCCCACCTGATCGGCCCACGGTCAGAAGGAGGAGCTGAGCAATGCCGTTTCCACTGTATCGTCCCCGGAGGCTTCGCGAGTCGCCCCTCCTGCGCAAGATGGTCCGCGAGACCCAGCTCAGGACCGAGGATCTCGTCTATCCGCTCTTCGCCGTTCACGGGCGCGGTGTGCGCGAGTCCATCAGCTCCATGCCCGGGCAGAGCCGCCTCTCCGTGGACGAGCTCCTCAAGGAGTGCAAGGACGCGGCGTCCATGGGCATCCCCGCGGTGCTGCTCTTCGGCCTCCCCGCAGAGAAGGACCCGCGCGGCAGCGAGGCGTATGCGGAGGACGGCATCATCCAGCAGGCGGTGCGGGCGGTCAAGGACACCATCCCGGACCTCCTCGTGATCACCGACGTCTGCCTCTGCGAGTACACGAGCCACGGCCACTGCGGTGTCGTCGAGGACGGCCGCGTCAAGAATGACCCGACCCTCGACTTGCTCGCGCGGACAGCGCTGTCTCACGTCGAGGCCGGGGCCGATCTGGTCGCTCCGTCCGACATGATGGACGGGCGCGTCGCGGCCATCCGCGAGACGCTCGACGAGAACGGCTACCAGGAGACGCCCATCATGGCCTATTCGGCCAAGTACGCCTCGGCTTTCTACGGCCCGTTCCGCGAGGCGGCGGAATCGACGCCGCAGTTCGGCGACCGCCGCTCGTATCAGATGGACCCGGCCAATTCGATCGAGGCCATGCGCGAGGTCGCGCTCGACGTGGACGAGGGCGCGGACATCGTGATGGTCAAGCCCGCCCTGCCGTATCTCGACGTGATCTCGCGCGTCAAGGCGGAGTTCGGGCTGCCGGTGGCGGCCTATTCGGTCTCGGGCGAGTACGCCATGATTCGCGCGGCGGGCCAGCTCGGCTGGCTCGACGAGGAAGCTGCCATGATGGAGGCGCTCACCGGCATCCGGCGGGCCGGCGCCGACATCGTCATCACGTATTTCGCGAAGGAGGTCGCGCGGGTCCTGGAGCGGCGCCGGCCGTGAGGATGTCCGCCAAGGGCGAGTACGCCATCAAGGCCATGCTCGACCTGGCCCTGCGGGACCCCGACACGCTCCAGCCCATCCAGGACATCGCCCGGCGCCAGGGCATTCCCCAGCGCTATCTCGAGCAGGTGCTGCTCGGGCTCAAGCGCGCGGGGTTTCTCCATTCGCGCCGGGGCTCCTCCGGCGGCTATCGCCTCGCAAAATCGCCGGCGCAGATCACCGTCGGCGCGGTGCTGCGCGCGGTCGACGGGCCGTCGGGCATGGCCGGCGCGGGGCGCGCCGGCCGGCCGGCATCTGGCGATGCGGGAGGCGATGCCGGCGGCGACCTGGTCGCGCTGTGGCGGGCGGTGTCCGAGGCGGTGGAATCGGTGGTGGACGGCACGACGCTGGAGGATCTCAAGCGACAGGCGCTGGAGCGGCGGTCGCTGGCCAAGCCGATGTACCATATCTGACGCTTTTTTTTGGCTGGGAACCGACGTTCCCGATAGGATTGATCGCTATGACTCAGCGCAGACTGGCAGTGGCGGGCCGCCCGAAGATCGCGAGCTCGGTGCTCGACGTAGTCGGCGGCACGCCGCTCGTGAAGCTGAACCGGCTGCCGAATCCGGCCGGTGCCGCGGTCCTGGCCAAGATGGAGTCGCTCAACCCGGGCGGCAGCGTGAAGGACCGCATCGCGGTCGCCATGGTCGAGGACGCCGAGCGTCGCGGACTCCTCAAGCCCGGCGCCACCGTGGTCGAGCCCACGAGCGGCAATACCGGCATAGGCCGCATCGGCGGACGACCGCGCTCGAGATCCTCGACGCGACGGAGGAGCGCATCCAGGCCTTCGTGGCGGGTGTCGGCACCGGGGGAACGATCACGGGGGTCGGTGAGGTGCTCAAGGAACGTGTGCGGGGGGTGCGCGTGATCGGCGTCGAGCCTGCGCGCTCGCCGGTCCTCTCGGGCGGGCGCGCGCGCCCACACGGCATCCAGGGCATCGGCGCGTCCTTCGTGCCCGGAGTGCTGAACCGCGAGGTGATGGACGAGGTCATCCAGGTTCGCGACGAGGACGCCACGGCGACCTCGCGACGGCTGGCCCGCGAGGAGGGGCTGCTCGTCGGGATCTCGGCCGGCGCGAATGTCTGGGCCGCCTGTCGGGTGGCCGAAGCGCTACCCTCCGACCGGGTCGTCGTGACGGTGCTGTGCGATACTGGTGAGCGCTATCTCAGCGTGCAGTTCTAAGACGCAAGGAGAAGGACGATGAGTATCGCGGTCTACATTCCGACGCCCTTCCGGCGGGCCACCAATAACAGGGACAAGGTCTCCATCGACGCGCCGGATGTCCGCGGGCTGCTCGACGAGCTGGAGGGGCAGTTCAGCGCGCTCAAGGGCCTCGTGCGCAACGAGGCGGGCGAGATTCACGACCACGTCAACGTGTATGTCAACAGCGAGGCGATCGAGTCGCTCCAGGGGCTCGGCACGACGCTCAAGGACGGCGACGAGGTCTCGATCATTCCTGCCCTCGCCGGGGGGGCTGGCCTGCCCTCGTCGGGCGGAGCCGGCCCTGCGCTGTCCTGGGGCTGAGCCCGGGCGATGAGCCTCACGGCTGATGAGTACGCGCGGGTCGACGCGCAGGCCGTCGCGGAATATCCATCCGAGTGCTGCGGAGTGGTCCTGGACCGGCCCGGGGTGCAGCCCGAGAGAGTGCTTTTACCGTGCCGCAACATCCAGGATCAGCTCCACACCAAGGATCCCGAGCGCCATCCCCGCAGCGCCCGGACCGCCTACTACATCGACCCGAAGGACCTGATCGCGATCGGCCGGCGCGAAGCCCAGGGGTTTCGGGTCGTCACCATCTACCACTCCCACATCGACACCGGCGCGTACTTCTCGCCGACAGACAAGCACAACGCGCTGGTCAACGGCGAGCCCGCCTATCCCGACGCGACCTATGTCGTGCTCTCCGTCGTGGAGGGGCGGGTCGTGGAGGCCGGCGCCTTTCGCTGGGATCCGGGCGCGCGGGACTTCATCGCGCTGGACTGGAAGAAGCCGCAGAGCTGATCCTGCTCTCATGACCGCTCCCAATTCCACGTCACTCTTCGAGCAGGCGCAGCGCGTGATCCCAGGCGGCGTCAACAGCCCCGTCCGCGCCTTCCGCGGCGTCGGCGGCGCGCCCTTCTTCGTCGCGAGCGGGCAGGGCAGCCGCATCACCGACGTGGACGGACGCTGCTACCTCGACTTCCTGGGCTCGTGGGGTCCGCTCATCCTCGGTCACGCCGCGCCGGCGGTGGTCGAGGCCGTGGGCGAGGCGCTGCGGCGCGGGACGAGCTACGGTGCGCCCACGCCGGGCGAGGTCGAGATGGCCGAGCTGATCTCGCGCGCCGTGCCCTCGATGGAGATGGTGCGGCTGGTCTCCTCGGGCACCGAGGCGGCAATGAGCGCGATTCGCCTGGCCAGAGGCGCGACAGGTCGCGATCTCATCGTCAAGTTCGAGGGCTGCTACCACGGCCATGCCGACAGCCTGCTCGTCAAGGCCGGCTCGGGCGGGGCGACCTTCGGCGTGCCCGACAGCCTCGGCGTGCCGGCGGCGCTGGCCCAGATGACCTTGACGGTGCCGTTCAACGACCAGGAGGCGGTCGAGCGCCTGATGTCGGCGCGGGGCCGCGAGGTGGCGGTGATCGTCGTCGAGCCCGTGGCGGGCAACATGGGCGTGGTGCCCCCGGCCCCGGGCTTCCTCGAAGGGCTGAGGCGGCTCTGCGACGGGCACGGCGCGCTGCTGCTCTTCGACGAGGTCATCACGGGCTTTCGCGTGGCCTACGGCGGCGCCCAGGCTCGCTACGGCGTGCGGCCGGATCTCACGTGCCTCGGCAAGATCATCGGCGGGGGCCTTCCGGTGGGCGCCTACGGCGGGCCGCGCGACATCATGGAGCGCGTGGCGCCGCTCGGCGGCGTCTATCAGGCGGGCACGCTCTCGGGCAATCCGCTGGCGGTGGCGGCGGGCCTGGCGACGCTCCGCGCCCTCGCGGATCCAGCGGCGTACGCGCGGCTCGAGCGGTCGGGGGCCGCGCTCGAGGCCGGGCTCGTCGACGGCGCGCGCGCGGCGGGGGTCCCGCTCACGGTCAATCGAGTCGGCTCCATGCTCACCGCGTTCTTCACCGGCGGGGCCGTGACGGACTACGCCTCGGCGAAGCGCTCGGACACCGATCGCTACGCCCGGTTCTTTCACGCCATGCTCGCGCGCGGCGTCTTCCTCGCCGCCTCGCAGTTCGAATCGGCCTTTGTCTCGCTCGCTCACAGCGACCAGGACCTCGAGGGCGCTTCCCGCGCCGCTCGGGAAGCCCTGTTCTCCCTCCGCTGATCGGTCGTCTTTGACCTCTCGTCTCGGGGCGCTCGTGGCCGCGGCAGCTCGGCCGTCGCTCTTCTCTAAAATCCCCACGCTGCTATTGACCCCCGTTTTTCTGCGTGATACGGTTCGCAAGGCCATAGCCCGGATAGTCTGTCCGCCGGCCATCCCGGAGGCATCACACGCGCGCGCAGTGCCGCGCAAGGAGCGCTGAAGCGTCAATGGTGGGTGAGCCAGCTGCGTCCGATCCGGCCTGCGCATTCGCGGTCGAAGCTCCCGAGTTTTCCTCCCTTCACAGCGGCTCTCATGCCGCGATGAGCATCCGACGGGCCGGCTCGTGAGCGGCATCGATCGCAGGTCATTCCTCAAGATCGTCGCCACCTCGGGGGCCGCCGTGGCCGCGGCGGGATGCGGCAAGGAAGCGGAAGAGCTTCTCGGAAACGCGCCGACCAAGCTCATCCCCTACGTCGTGCCCCCCGACGGCATCGTGCCGGGTGTGGCGGCGTATTTCTCGACCGTCTGCCGCGAATGTCCCGCGGGCTGCGGCCTCCTGGCCAAGAATCGCGACGGGCGCGTGATCAAGCTCGAAGGCAATCCCGACCACCCGATCAACGCGGGTGCCCTGTGCATCCGTGGGCAGGGCCAGCTCCAGGGGCTGTATCACCCCGACCGATTCCGCGGGGCGCAGGTCGCGGGCAAGGCTGCGGCGTGGGGCGAGTCGGAGAAGCAGGTCGCGGACAAGCTCGCCGCGCTCGTCAAGGCCAAGCAGGGGAGCAAGATCGCCCTCGTGAGCGGTCTCGAGACGGGCAGTCTCGGGCGCCTCATGGACGAGTGGACGCGGGCGCTGGGCGCGCGCCCCCGCCTCGCCTACGAGCCCCTCGGCTACGAGGCCTTGCGCGCCGCCAATCGCCTGGCATTCGGGCGTGACGCCATCCCGCACTACGCCATCGAGGAGTCGAGCTACCTCGTCTCCTTCGGCGCGGACTTCCTCGAGACCTGGCTCAACCCGGTCGCCTCGGCCGCGGCCTTCGCGCGCATGCACGCGCTCTCGCGAGGTCGCGCGGGCACCTTCGTCCACGTCGAGCCGCGGCAGTCCATGACCGCGGCGAACGCCGACGAGTGGCTGCGCAACGCGCCGGGCACGGAAGGCGTGATCGCGCTCGCCATGCTGAAGGTGATCGTCGACGAGGGGCTCCAGGCGAAGGAGGCCGAATCGGGCGCGCTCCGCGCCGCCGTGAGGAACGTGGACGTGGCCAAGGCCGCCGAGATGTCCGGCGTGTCGAGCGAGGTCATCACGCGCGTCGCTCACGACTTCGCGAGCGCCCAGGGCGCGCTTGCCCTGGGTGGTGGCATGGCCGCGTCCGGGCCGCAGGCCACCGAGACCCTGGTTGCCGTGAACCTGCTGAACATCGCGGTGGGCGCCGTCGGCAAGACCATCCGCTTCGGGGCCGATTCGCCGCTCGGCAAAGCGAGTCCCTACGCGGACATGGTCAAGCTGACTCAGGCGATGGCGGCCGGCGAGATCGACGTGCTCATCCTCGGAGACGTCAATCCCGTCTACAGCATGCCTCTCAAGTCGGGCTTCGCCGAGGCTCTCGGCAAGGTCGCCCTGGTCGTGAGTCTCTCGAGCCGACCGAACGAGACGACGGCCAAGGTTGGCCTCGTGCTGCCGGCGCTCCACGCGCTCGAGTCCTGGGGCGACTACGCCGCGCGCGACGGCGTGATCGGCCTCATGCAGCCGGCCATGGGGCCGGTCGTGATCGACGGCAAGCCCGTCGAGGGCCGGTCGACCGGTGACATCCTGCTCTCGGTCGGACGCGAGGCGCTCGGCACCGAAGAGGGCAAGGGCCCGCTCAGGTGGTCGAGCTTCCAGGACTACGTCCGCGAGCAGTGGCAGGGGCTCGCCAAGGATCACGCCGCTGGCAAGTCCTTCCCTGACTTCTGGGAGGAGTCGCTCAAGCGTGGCGGCATCTGGCGCGCCTCAGCGCCTGCCGGCGCCGGCGTCAGCAGGCTCGACGCGTCGAAGCTCGGCGGCGAGCCGGCCAAGCTCGAGGGCGACGGCACGCATGCCCTGATCGTCTATCCGTCCTTGCGCTTCTACGACGGGCGCGGCGCGGACAAACCGTGGCTGCAGGAGGCGCCCGACACCATGACCCAGGTCGCCTGGGACGGGTGGGTCGAGGTGCCGGCCGAGACGGCGGCCAAGCTCGGCCTCTCTCGCGGCGACATGGTCAAGTTGACGTCTCCCCACGGCAGCATCGAGCTGCCGGCGTGGCCCTCGGCGACGCTCCATCCGGGCGCCGTCGCCGTGGCAATGGGGCAGGGGCACGAGTTCCCGGGCGCCTATGCCAGGGGCGGGCGCCTCCGTGACAGCGTCGCGAACGACGTGGTGCTCAATGCGGGCGCCAACCCCGTCAGGCTCCTCCCTGCCGCCCCGGAGGCGGCCTCAGGAGGGCTGCCGCATCTGGCCGTGAAGGTCTCCCTCGCCAGGACCGGCGCGCGGCGGCCGCTCGCGATCCCGCAGGCGACGTTCAACGACGACCATCGCGAGGTCGTCGAGGTGGTGGGGCTGGCGGCGGCGCGCGAGATGGAGCTGCGCGGCAAGCCGGCCGAGGGCGCGAGCCACCCGAGCATGTACCCGGAGGTGAAGTATCCCGAGTACCGCTGGGGCATGGCGGTGGATGTGGACGCCTGCACGGGCTGCCAGGCGTGCGTCGTCGCCTGCTCGGCCGAAAACAACGTGCCCGTCGTCGGGAAAGCCCAGGTCGCCTACGGGCGGGCCCAGCAGTGGATACGCCTCGAGCGGTGGGAGCACAACGGGGCCGGCAAGGCCAATGTCTTCCTGCCGATGTTCTGCCAGCACTGCGAGATCGCGCCGTGCGAGCCGGTCTGTCCAGTCTATGCGGCGTACCACACGAAGGAGGGGCTCAACGCGCAGGTCTACAACCGCTGCGTCGGCACGCGCTACTGCGGCAACAACTGCCCCTACCACGTGCGGCGCTTCAACTGGTTCAGCTACACGTGGACGGCGCCGCTCGAGCTACAGCTGAACCCGGACGTGACGGTGCGCCAGCTCGGTGTCATGGAGAAGTGCACCATGTGCCTCCAGCGCATCGAGAAGGGCAAGAACGATGCGCGCGATGCCGGGCGGGCGGTCAAGGACGGCGACATCCAGACGGCCTGCCAGCAGACCTGCCCCACCCAGGCCATCACCTTCGGCAATTTGAAGGACGGCGGCACGCGGGTCTCCAAGCTCTCGGCGAGCCCGCGGAGCTACCACGTGCTCCACAGCCTGGGCACCCGGCCGGGCGTCACCTACCTCGCCAAGGTCATGCGGGGCCAGGTGAAGGGCCACGGCGAAGGCAAGGGGCACAAGGCATGAGCGTGGCCGCGCCGCCGGGGCAGCCGACCTGGGCGGACGTCAACCGCGACGTCATCCGCACCGTCGGCATGCCGGGCAACAGCTATTTCGCCTGGATGTGCTTCGTGGCGGCGGTCCTCGGCTGCGGCGTGCTCGCGTGGTCCTTCCAGATCTGGACGGGCATGGGCGCGGCGGGCAAGCGGACGCCCCAGATGTGGGCGATGTACATCACGACCTTCGTGTTCTGGATCGGCATCGGCCACGCGGGTACGCTGATCTCCGCCGTCCTCTATCTCTTTCGCGCGAAGTGGCGGACCTCGATCTACCGCAGCGCCGAGGCTATGACGGTCTTCGCCGTGATGACGGCGGGGCTCTTCCCGTTGATCCACGCTGGGCGGATGTGGTTCGCGTACTGGCTGACGCCGTACCCGAACCAGCGCTACCTCTGGCCCAACTTCAAGTCGCCGCTGGTCTGGGACGTCTTCGCGATCTCGACGTACCTGACCATCAGCGTGGTCTTCTTCCTCGTGGGCCTCGTGCCCGATATCGCGGCCCTCCGGGACGGCTCCAGCGGGTTCAAGAAGAAGGTCTATAGCGTGATGGCGCTCGGCTGGGAGGGGTCGGACTCGCAATGGCGCCATTACCGGCGCGCCTACGGGCTCTTCGCGGCGCTGGCGACTCCGCTGGTCCTCTCGGTACACAGCGTCGTGTCATTCGACTTCGCGATGGCGCTCGTGCCCGGGTGGCACTCGACCCTGTTCGCCCCCTTCTTCGTCGACGGGGCCATATTCTCCGGCTTTGCCATGGTGCTCGTCCTGATCCTGCCGATGCGGTACCTGTTCAACTGGTACGAGTACATCACCGACAGGCACCTCGACGCCATGGCCAAGCTGATCCTGGTCACGAGCCTCGTGCTGACGTACTTCTACCTCTGCGAGGCCTTCACGAGCTGGTACAGCGGGGAGCACTTCGAGCGGGCCTCGCTCTTCGACCGGGCGACCAAGCAGTATGCCTGGGCTTTCTGGCTGCAGTACTTCTGCAACAGCCTGGCGCCCCTCGTCTTCTTCTGGAAGAAGCCGCGGATCCACACGATGACGCTGTACGCGGTCTCGATCCTGGTGCTGATCGGCATGTGGTTCGAGCGCTTCAACATCATCGTCCTGGGCCTGGGCTTCGATTTCTATCCCTACACGTGGGGGACGTACGTCCCGACCGTGACGGACACGACCATCATCGTGGGCTCCTTTGCGTGGTTCTTCCTCCTCTTCCTCGGTTTCATCCGCGTCCTGCCGTCGCTGTCCATCGTCGAGGTCAAGGAGACACTGGCGCATCCGCTCAAGCACGCTCATGGCGGAGGCCATCACTAGCATGGCCACGGCGAACGTGCTAGGCGTCTTCGCCCACGTGGACACGACGCTGGACGCGATCCGGCAGCTCCGCGCCAGGGGCTTCTCGGAGCTGACGGTCTACACGCCGGTGCCCGTCGAGGAGATCGAGGAGGAGATCGAGAAGGTCAGGCCGCTGTCGAAGGTGCGGTTCTTCACGTTGCTCGGCGCGCTCACCGGCACCGCCACCGGCTTCTTCCTCACGATCTGGTCCTCGCTGAAGTGGGAGCTCGTCACGGGCGGCAAGGCCCCTGCGTCCATTCCGCCCTTCGTCATCATCGCCTTCGAGCTGACGATCCTGTTCGGCGGATTAGCCACGCTGGCGGCGCTTCTCCTGCTCGGACGGCTGCCGAAGCTCAGGCCGTCGCCGACGTACGACCCTCGATTCACCCTCGATCGCTTCGGCGTCGCCGTGGCCTGCCCGACGGAGACGGCGGAGACGGTCCGGTCGCTGCTGACCGCCTCGGGCGCCGAGGAGGTCCGGCGATGATGAAGTACGTCTTCGTGCTGGTCCTCCTGGCGGTTGGCGGGGCGGCGGGCGTGCAGGGTGTCCTGCTCGTCTACCGGTGGAACCACGATATGATCCAGACGCCACGGGTCATGCCCGGCGAGATGAGTTTTGCCATGGCGCCCGGTAGCGTCCCGCGAGGCGACGGTCAGCTCTACTACGCCAAGGAGCAGCGGGACGCCGCGTCGGCGCGGAGGAACCCGGTCCCGGCCACACCCGAGTCGATTAAGAAGGGCGAGGCCCTCTGGGTGGTCAACTGCACGCCATGCCACGGCTCCTCGGGCAAGGGCAACGGCCTCGTCGCCGCCAAGTTCGTGCCCCCCCCTGACCTCACGAGCGCGGCGCTCCAGAAGGGCCGCACGGACGGCTACTGGCAGAGCTACCTCTCGGTAGGCGGTGCGGTCATGCCGTCCTACGCGGAGTCGCTGTCTCCCGAGGAGCGGTGGCACGTGATCAACTACCTGCGCACCCTGGCCGGGACATGAGCGCCGCGGCGCTGGCCGTGGAGCCCTCGGGCGGACGGTCGTGGCTCTTGTGGGCGCTGGCCGCGGCGGGCGCGGCCGCCTTTCTGGTCGGCGTCTTCCACGCCAACCCGAAGAGCACCTGGGGCATCTACCTCGTCAACCTGATCTTCTGGTCCTGCCTGGCCATCACGGGGCCGGCCCTGGCCGGGATGATGCAGCTCTCCGAGGCGCGCTGGTCGCCCTCGGTCAAGCGGGTGGCGCTGACGACGGCGGGCTTCCTGCCGGTGTCCTTCGTGGGCTTCGTCATCCTCTTCTTCGGGCGGCACGCGCTCTACCCGTGGGTGTCGAAGCCCATCGAGAACAAGGCGGCGTGGCTCAACGTGCCCTTCATGTCGCTGCGCATCGTGCTGGGCACGGCCGTGCTCTACTCGGTGGCGCTGATCTTCGCCAGAGCCGTCTTCGCCCAGAACGAGGCCGACCCGGACATGCCGGAGGCGCTTGCGCGGCGGATCAAGCTCGGCAGCGTCCTGCTGATACTCTTCGTGGTGGTCGTGTCCCTGTGGGCCTTCGATCTGGTGATGACCCTGGATCCCGTCTGGTACAGCGGGCTCTTCGGCGGCTATTACGTGGTCAAGGCCCTGTACACGGGCTTTGGGTTGGTCACGTTTCTCACGATCCGGGCCAATGCCCGCGGGATGACGAACGTGGCGCCCTCAGTCATCCAGGACATGGCCAAGCTCACGTTCGCGATGTGCGTCATGTGGATGTATTTCTTCTTCTCCCAGTATCTTGTCATCTGGTACGGCAACGTGCCGATCGAGACCCGCTTCTTCCTGGGCCGCTTCTTCAACCCGCCGTGGGGCGTGATCGCGTGGGCCATCTTCATCGTGGGCTGGCTCATTCCCTTCGCGTATCTGCTCAAGCGGCTGACGGGACGGCCGCCGACGCGCCACAAGGTCTTCACGGTCATCCTCTTCTTCGGCTGGATCGCCATCTTCGTCGAGCACGTGCTGGTGGTCTTCCCCTCGCTCGACCGGAACATCGGCTTCCCGCTGGGGATCAAGGAGATCCTGATCACTGCCGGCTTCTTCGCGCTGTTCTTCTTGAGTCGCCAGCGCTTCCTGGCGAAGCACCAGCCTTTCCTCCGCCAGGCCAGGTAGCTCCACCGCGGGCCCGGCCCGCGGTGCCCGCGGTACAATGCTCCCATGATCTCGGTCGAAGAGGCGCTGGAGCGGGTTCTCTCGCGCATGGGCACGCTCGGCGACGAGCTGGTGCCCCTCGCGCGGGCTTTCGGCCGCGTGCTCGCGCTCCCTGTGACTTCCAGCCTTGACCTCCCGCCGTGGCCGAACTCCTCCATGGACGGCTATGCGGTCAGGAGTGCGGATACCGTCGCCGCCTCGGGCGGCGCGCCGGCCAGGCTTGCCATTGTCGGGCGCGTTGCCGCAGGACAGGTGGCCGACCGCCCGCTCGCGGCCGGGCAGGCCTTCCGGATCTTCACGGGCGGACCGCTGCCCGAAGGCGCCGACGGCGTCATTCCCCAGGAAGAGGTCAGCACCGGAGGCGCAACGCTTCTCGTGTCCCGTCCCGTCAGGCCCGGCGAGTTCGTCCGCCCGCGAGGCGAGGACATGCGCGCGGGTGAGCTGGTGCTCGAGCGTGGGCGGCTGATCGGTCCGGCCGAGCTCGGGCTCCTGGCTGCGCTGGGCCATGCGCAGGTGCGCGTGATCCGACGGCCGCGCGTGGGCATTCTCTCGACGGGGGATGAGATCGTCGATCTGGGTGGCCGCCTGAGCCCGGGCCAGATCCACAATTCCAACACCTACTCGCTGATGGGTCAGGTAAGGGAAGCCGGTGGCGAGCCCTTGGCCCTGGGTGTGGCAGCCGACCGCCTGGACGACATCGAGGCGCGCTTCCGCTGGGGGCTCGGCTGCGATCTGCTGATCTCGTCGGCGGGCGTCTCGGTGGGGGAGCACGACTTCGTCAAGGCGGCGCTCGAGAGGCTGGGGGCCGAGCAGCATCTTTGGCTCGTCAACATGCGCCCGGGCAAGCCCATAGCCTTCGCGACCATCCCCCACTCCGGTCCGAGCCTGGGCGCGGCCTCGGGGAAGGCCGCGCTTCCGGTCTTCGCGCTGCCCGGCAATCCTGTCTCCGCGATGGTCACCTTCGAGCTCTTCGTGAGGCCGGCGCTGCGCCGCCTCGGCGGCCATGCGCGACTGCAGCGGCCGATGGTCCAGGCTCGCGCGCTCGCCGCCATCCCCAACCCCGGCAGGCGGCGTGGGTTCCTGCGGGTGACGCTCGCCGTGGACGAGTCGGGCGGCTACGGCGCACGGCTCACCGGGGACCAGAGCTCGGGTATCCTTCGCTCCATGGTGGCAGCCGACGGCCTGGCCGTCGTGCCAGGCGATTCAACCATCGACGCCGGCGAGACCGTTCCGGTCATCGTGCTTCGCGACATCCTCTAATGGACGCTCTGGCTCGGCGACGGGATCAGCCCTTCCTTAAATAGAGGGTCCAGAGGGTCAGCCAGCCTCCGGCCAGCATGGAGGCGAGCGCGGTCAGGCTCCCCAGCGCGAGCGTCGCGCCGTTGGTGAGCCCCTGCGTGATATTGCAGCCCTCGGCAAGGATGGCCGAGCTGCCCATGAGGAGGCCGCCGGCGAAGATCTTGACGAGGCTCCAGCCTGGCGGCAGCTTCCATCTGAACTCCCCCGACCTCCGGGCGGCTGCGAAGGCACCCACCGGAACGCCGAGGAGCATCACCATGCTCCAGTTGACGCGGTTGGGGAAGCCGACGAGAGGATAGGTCAAGAGCTCGCCGGTATTGACGGCGAAGGTCAAGCCCACCGCCCGGTCCCCGAAGCCCGACGCCCACCAGCCGCCCGCGATCAGGATGCCGACAGCCGCGCCCGTCACGGCCCACGGCCACTTGCCATGCTGCGGCTCGCTGCGTGCGCGCAGAAGCCACGGGAGGGCGGCGGCGGCCAGCGCGAGGATCACGATCCAGGGCGAGAGCCCGCTGAGGTTCGCCAGGGTGGGCGGCGAGTCGCCGATCGTGAACGAGGGCGCTTGGAGCGCCGCGCGCGCTGCGCCGAGCGCGCCCAGTCGCACGGTGGTGGCGCCCATGGCGAAGCCAAGCACGACCACCCACGCGCCTATCGCGCCCTCGCCGATGCGGTACCAGGTGCTGCCCGAGCAGCCGCCCCCCAGGACCATGCCGGCGCCGAACAGCAAGCCGCCGATCATATTGGACATCCAGTGGATGGGACGGATGGGGATGTCCACGAGTCCCGAGACCATCAACACCTGAACGCCGGCCATGGCGACCAGCAGGGCAAGCGCGTAGGCGCGAAGAATCGTGGCGTCGCCCATGAGGACGAGGTTCGAGAGCGCGCGCATGAGGCAGAAGCCGCCGCGCTGAGTGACGTAGCCGAATGCGGCGCCCGCGGCCAGTGCCGAAAGATAGAAGGGCCACACAGTCTCCATCATGGGCGCATGCTAGCGAAAAGGACGGATTGAGTCAAAGACGGCGGTCATGTGAGCCGCAAGTTTGACTTGGCGTGGAGCGCGATGCTACGGTGCCTCATCATGCGTGTTGACCTCCGCGCTCTTACTCTGATCGCCTCCGTCGCGGCACTGACCGGCTGCAGCTCCGGCAAGAACGTCGCGGCGCCTCAGGGAGAGGCCGCGCAGCCTGCCCGGCCCGCACGGCCGGTCACGCTCGATGACGTCAAGAAGACGCAGGACGCGCAGGCGCAGGACCTTGCGCGCCTGGCAGGCGAGGTCAAGGCGATCGACGCGCAGCAGGCATTCCTCGTGGCCGAGCTCAAGAGCATCACCGAGCAACTGGCCAAGCTCAAGACGTCCGTCGACGACGCCCGCTCGGCGGTCGAGGACATGCGGCGGGCCACGCCCGTGGCGCCCACGCCCGCGCCGGCTCCCGCAGACGCGCCATCGCCAGCCGCACCGCCGTCTCCTGCGCCTCAGCGCGCGCCGCTGCCGCCTCCGGCGTCGCGCGGAGGAGGTGCGGGCGCCGCGGTGCCGGTCCGCAATCCCGACGCAGACCGCATGTTCGGCGCGGCGCTCGCCAAGCTTCGCGCCGGCGAAGGCGGTCAGGCCGCGCTCGAGTTCACCGAGTTCGTCACGCAGTTCCCCAACCATCCGCAGGCCGCGGCGGCGCAGAACTGGATCGGCGAGGCGTACTATCGTCAGCGCGATTACCGGCAGGCGATCGCCGAATTTCAGAAGACCGTGGACAACTACACGCAAACCGCTGAAGTGGCCGAGGCGCTGCTGAAGATCGGGCTCTGCAAGCGGGCGCTCGGCGACGCTGCGGCCGCGCGCGCGGCCTGGGCGCAGCTGGTCAAGCAGTACCCGAAGAGCGAGGCGGCGGCGCAGGCGCGAGGGTTTCTCGCAGGTCGACCGAACGGTGGTTCGCGAACACGCTGACGAGCCAGTGTCGGGGGCGCGCGGGGTGGTTTGCTATACTGGGTCGCACTCCATCGTCATGGTGGAGCGACACATGAGCGCGACCCGCCAGCGTATCCAGACCGAGACAGCTGACGCGCCCATCATCATCGGGCGAGGGGAGGCCTCGTATCCTGCCAATCTCGGGGAGATCCCGCTGCCGCCGGAGCGGCTCTGGATGCGCGGTCGTCTCCTCGTGTCGGACGCGCTCGCCATCGCCATCGTCGGGGCGCGGGAGGCGACACCGTATGGTCTCGCCGTGGCCGAGCGGCTGGCCGCGGATCTGGCCGCGCGCGGGGTCACCGTGGTCAGCGGACTGGCGCGCGGCATCGACAGCGCCGCGCACCGCGGCGCGCTCGCCGCTGGAGGCCGCACCATCGCGGTGCTGGGCTCCGGAGTCGACGTGATCTATCCGCCGGAGAACCGGCGGCTCGCGCTGGAGATCGAGGGGCGCGGCGCCGTGCTCTCGCAGTTCGGACCGGGCACGCGCCCTCTGGCCGGCAACTTTCCGGCCCGCAATCGGATCATCGCGGGGCTGTCGCTGGGCGTGGTAGTGGTCGAGGCCGCGGAGAAGAGCGGCTCGCTCATCACGGCGGGGCTGGCGGGCGAGCTCGGACGCGAGGTCATGGCGGTGCCGGGACCACTAACCAGCCTCATGAGCCGCGGCGCGCACCGCCTGATCCAGGACGGCGCCGCGCTGGTGCAGGGATGGGAGGACGTCGTCGCCCAGCTGCCGCTCCGCTGGCGCGACCAGGTGAAGCCGGTGCCAGTCCTGGCTGCACAGACACAAGACGGCGGCACGAACCGTCTCGCCCACGATCAACATGCCGACCGGCATGTTGAGGATGAACATGAGGATGTACCCGCGCTGCTGGGCGTCATCGGGACGGAGCCGGTCGGCATCGATGAGATCATTGAGCGAAGCGGGCTCGAACCTGGGCGGGCGGCGTCGCTGCTCATGATGCTCGAGATCGAGGGTCGGATCCGGCAGCTCGGCGGCAAGCGATTCGTCCAGGTGAAGCTCGCATGAAAGGACAAAGCGTGGCCAAGAAGTCGCTCGTGGTGGTGGAGTCGCCCACCAAGGTGAAGACGATCCAGAAGTACCTGAACTCGAGCTACATCGTGAAGGCGTCGATGGGTCATGTCCGTGACCTGCCCAAGAGCACGCTGGGGGTGGACGAGAAGAAGGGCTTCAGGCCCGAGTACCGCGTGCTGCCCGCCAAGAAGAAGGTGCTCGACGACCTCAAGAAGGCCGCCGAGAAGGTGGACGCGCTCTACATCGCCACCGACCCCGACCGCGAGGGTGAGGCCATCGGCTGGCACTTGGCGCAGGAGCTCGGCGTAGCCAAGGCCAAGACGTACCGGATCATGTTCAACGAGATCACGGAGCGGGCAGTCAAGGCGGCCTTCCAGCATCCGGGCAAGATCGACACCAACAAGGTGGACGCGCAGCAGGCGCGGCGCATCCTCGACCGGCTGGTCGGTTACAAGCTCTCGCCGCTGCTCTGGGAGAAGATCCGGCGCGGGCTCTCGGCCGGGCGCGTGCAGTCCGTGGCCGTCCGCCTGATCACGGAGCGCGAACGGGAGATCCTGGCCTTCGTGGCGACGGAGTACTGGTCGCTCCACGCGCGTCTCAGGGGCAAGAACCCGCCCGAGTTCACGGCGACGCTGCGCGAGGTGAAGGGCGAGAAGGCGACCCTGCCGTCGGAGGCCGAGACCGTCAAGGTCATGACCTCCCTGCACGGCGCGACGTGGCGGGTCAGGAGCGTCACCCGCGGAGAGCGGAAGCGCAACCCCGCGGCGCCGTTCATCACCTCGACGCTCCAGCAAGAGGCGAGCCGCAAGCTCCACTTCACGGCCAAGAAGACCATGATGCTGGCGCAGCAGCTCTACGAGGGTATCGATCTCGGCTCCGAGGGCGCCGTCGGCCTCATCACGTACATGCGTACCGACGCCGTGCGGGTGTCCCGCGAGGCGCAGGGCGAGGCGCGCGAGTGGATCACGGGGCGACTCGGCCGGGAGTACCTCCCGGACGCGCCGCCCTACTACAAGGCCAAGAAGAGCGCCCAGGAGGCTCACGAGGCCGTCCGGCCGAGTTCGGTCGATCGCGAGCCAAAGGCTGTGGCGCGCTACCTCTCCAAGGACCAGCTCGCGCTCTATCGGCTGGTCTGGGAACGCTTCCTCGCGAGCCAGATGCTGCCGGCCGTGTACGACACGGTGTCGGCCGACATCGAGGCCGGGAAGTGCCTCTTCCGTGCCCAGGGCTCGACGCTCAAGTTCGCCGGCTTCATGGCGGTCTACGTCGAATCGCGGGAGGAGTCGGACGCCCCTCCGGAAGAGGAGCAGGAGGCCGTGGTGCCGCTTCTGACCGAGGGTGAGGTCCTCAAGCTCCTGGCGCTCGATCCCAAGCAGCACTTCACGCAGCCGCCGCCGCGCTACACGGAGGCCTCGCTGGTCAAGACCCTCGAGGAGGAGGGCATCGGGCGGCCGTCCACGTACGCTCAGATTCTGTCGACCATCCAGGATCGCGAGTACGTGCGCCGGGACAAGGGGACGCTCGTCCCGACCGAGCTCGGTATGCAGGTCAACGACATGCTGGTGCCGTACTTCCCCGAGGTCATGGACGTCGAGTTCACGGCACAGCTCGAGGAGTCCCTCGACAAGATCGAGGAGGGGGAGGCCGACTGGGTCAAGACGGTCGAGTCCTTCCACAAGCAGTTCGTGAAGGATCTCAAGCGTGCCGGCAAGGGCATGGACAACTTCAAGGGCGGCGTGGATACGGGCCAGCCGTGCCCGGACTGCGGCAAGCCGCTGGTCGAGAAGTGGGGGCGCTTCGGCAAGTTCCTCGCCTGCTCGGCCTATCCCGACTGCAAATACACCAAGGACCTGGGCGGTCGCGAGAAGCCCGCCGACGAGCCGACGGAGGAGGTGTGCCCGACCTGCGGCAAGCCGATGGTGATCAAGCACGGGCGCTTCGGCAAGTTCATCGCCTGCTCGGGCTACCCCGAGTGCAAGACCACCAAGCCGGTGACGCTCGGGATCGCGTGCGCCGAGACCGGGTGTGACGGCCAGCTCGTCGAGCGCCGGAGCAAGCGCGGCAAGACCTTCTACGCCTGCACCAGGTATCCCGACTGCACGTTCGTGGCCTGGGCTCGCCCCATCCCCGAGCCGTGCCCGAAGTGCGGCGCGTCGTTCCTCACGGAGCGCGTTGCCAAGGGCGGCAAGCGGACGCGGACCTGCATCCGCGGCGAGTGCGGCTACAAGGCCGAGGTCGTCCCCTCGGTCGCCTGAGGGTCCGGGCATGCCGGACGCCGCCGCCCAGTTCCTCCAATACCTCGACCATGAGCGCGGGGCCTCGCCGCATACGCTGCGGGGCTACGCGATCGATCTCGCCGAGTTCCGGGCCTTTCTTGCGCGCCAGAAGGTGATGGACGTGACTCACGCCGATGCGCGCGCCATCCGCGCCTGGCTCGCATGGCTCCACGAGCGAAAGCTCGCCAAGAGCTCCATCGCGCGCAAGCTGGCCACGGTGCGCAGCTGCTTCAAGTTCCTGGCTCGGCGTGGCGTAGTCGAGCTCAACCCGGCGCGGCAGGTGAGAAGCCCGAGGCTGCCCAAGCGGCTGCCGTCCTTCCTGCCCAAGGACGAGTCCAAGGAACTGCTCGACCTGCCGGCCGACCGTTCGGCGGCCGGCCGGCGGGACGGCGCGCTGCTCGAGATGCTGTACGCCACAGGGCTCCGCGCGGCCGAGTGCTGCGCCCTCGACCGGGATGATGTGGACAGCCGCCAGGGCACGGTGCGGGTCATGGGCAAGGGAGGCAAGGAGCGCGTGGTGCCGGTGGGCGATGCGGCGCTTCAGGCGCTGGACGACTGGCTCGCCGCGCGCGGGGAAGTCCGCGGCGCTCTCTTCACCAACCTGCGGGGCGGGCGGCTCAGCACGCGGAGCGTCCACCGTATCGTGAAGCGCCGGGCGCGCGCCGCCGGCATCGGGCGGCGCGTCACGCCCCATACGCTCCGCCACACCTTCGCCACGCACATGCTCGGCGAGGGCGCCGACCTGCGTCTCATCCAGGAGCTGCTGGGGCACAGCCGCCTCAGCACGACCCAGCGCTACACGCACGTGAGCGCCGAGCACCTGATGAAGGTCTACGACTCGGCCCATCCGCGGGCCAACTGATGCCCGGCATCTCGTGATGACACACGTGAGCGCGGATGTGTTTCACGCGACGACGGTGGCCTGCGTGCGCCACAAGGGACGGGTGGCGCTGGCCGGCGACGGGCAGGTGTCCATCGGCCAGACCATCGTCAAGGCGGGGGCGCGGAAGGTGCGGAAGGTCTATCACGGGCGCGTGCTGGCGGGCTTCGCCGGCGCGGCGGCCGACGCCTTCACGCTCTTCTCGAAGTTCGAGGCCAAGCTCGATGAGCACCGCGGCAACCTCTCGCGCGCCGCCGTCGAGCTCGCCAAGGACTGGCGGATGGACCGCGTGCTGCGCCGCCTGGAGGCGCTCCTGGCCGTGGCGGACGCGGAGGTGTCCTTCATCGTGTCTGGCACGGGAGACGTGATCGAGCCCGACGATGGGCTGATCGGCATCGGGTCGGGCGGTCCGTACGCGCTGGCGGCTGCGCGCGCGCTCTGCGCCTACTCCGAGTTGCCGGCGGAGCAGATCGCCGAGCAGGCGCTTCGCATCGCCGCCGGCATCTGCGTGTACACCAACGACCACATCACCGTCGAGACGCTCGAATGAGCGTGGGTGAGAAGTTCTTGAGTTCTGCCGCGTCGCTCACGCCGGTGCAGATCGTCTCGGAGCTGGACCGTTACATCGTCGGCCAGCAGGCGGCGAAGAAGGCGGTGGCCATCGCGCTCCGCAATCGCTGGCGGCGCCAGAACCTGCCGGCGGAGCTCCGCGACGAGGTCGCGCCGAAGAACATCATCATGATCGGGCCAACCGGCGTGGGAAAGACCGAGATCGCCCGGCGGCTGGCCAAGCTCGCGCAGGCGCCCTTCCTCAAGGTCGAGGCCTCCAAGTACACCGAGGTCGGCTACGTCGGGCGGGACGTCGAGTCCATGATTCGCGATCTGACCGAGCTCTCGGTCACCATGGTCAAGGCCGAGATGGCCGCGGCCGTCCGCGAGCGGGCCGAGACCCTGGCCGAAGAGCGGGTCCTGGACCTCCTGCTGCCCCGCCGGCCGGGAGAGGCGTTCTCGAGCGGCACGCTTGAGGAGGTCTCGCCGGACGCCTCCAGGGACGCGACGCGCGACAAGCTTCGCGCCCAGCTCAGGGCGGGTAAGCTGGACGAGCGCATGATCGAGCTGGACGTCCAGGCCCAGGCCGGGCCCATGTTCGAGATCTTTTCCGGCCAGGGCATGGAGGAGGTCGGCATGAACATCAAGGACATGCTGGCCAATCTCATGCCCGGCAGGACTCGCCGTCGCCGGCTCAAGGTGGGCGAGGCGCGACGGCTCCTGGCCCAGGAGGAAGCCCAGAAGCTCGTGGACGTGGACGAGGCCGTGAGCCAGGCCATCCGCAGGGTCGAGAACTCCGGCATCGTCTTCCTCGACGAGCTCGACAAGATCGCCGGGCGAGAGGGCGCTCATGGGCCGGACGTCTCCCGGGAGGGAGTCCAGCGCGACCTCCTGCCCATCGTGGAGGGCTCGACGGTGACGACCAAGTACGGCATGGTCAGGACGGACCACATCCTCTTCATCGCCGCCGGCGCCTTCCACGTCTCCAAGCCGTCGGATCTGATCCCTGAGCTCCAGGGCCGCTTCCCGATCCGGGTCGAGCTCGAGCCCTTGACGCGGGAAGATTTTGTCCGCATCCTGAGCGAGCCGCAGAATGCCCTCATACGCCAGTACGTGGAGCTCTTGAAGACCGAGGGCGTGACGCTCGCGTTCGGGCAGGACGCCGTGGAGGAGGTGGCCGAGATCGCCTCCACCGTCAACCAGCGCGCCGAGAACATCGGCGCACGGAGGCTCTACACGGTGATGGAGAAGCTGCTCGAGGAGGTGTCCTTCGGGGCGCCCGACATGCGCGGCCAGGAAGTGAGGATCGACGCGCATTACGTGCGCGCCCACCTGGCCCCCGTCCTGAAGGACGAGGATCTCTCCCGCTACATCCTGTGATGACACGCTGAGCGGAGCGGCGGGTGGATATCGACACGAGGGCGATGATCCAGCGGGCGGAGGTGCTGCTCGAGGCGCTGCCGTACATCCGCGCCTTCCAGGGCAAGACGCTCGTCATCAAGTACGGCGGGGCGGCCATGGAGCAGGCCGATCTCAAGGAGCAGTTCGCCCGCGACGTGCTGCTGCTGAGACTGGTCGGGATGCGTCCGGTCATTGTCCACGGTGGCGGCCCCCAGATCGGTGCCCTGATGAAGCGGCTCGGCAAGGAGCCCCAGTTCGTGGGTGGCATGCGGGTGACCGACATCGAGACGGTCGAGATCGTCGAGATGGTGCTGGTCGGCAAGATCAACACGGAGATCGTCGGCCTCATCAACTTCCACGGCGGCCGCGCCGTGGGACTCAGCGGCAAGGACGGCTCGCTGATCCGTGCCCGCAAGCGGATGCACCGTCAGGCGGACGGCACGCTGATTGACATCGGCCTCGTGGGCGAGGTCGAGAGCGTCAACCCCAAGCCCATCCGGGTTCTCGAGGAAGGCGGCTTCATTCCCGTCATCGCACCCGTGGGGGTTGGGTCTTCAGGCGAGACGTACAATATCAACGCCGACCTCGTGGCGGGCGACGTGGCCGCGGCCCTCCTGGCCGAGAAGCTGATCCACCTGACGGACGTGCAGGGTATCAACGGCGACGACGGCAAGCACATCTCGACGCTGACCAAGCGGGAGGCGGAGCGGCTGATCAAGGGCAACGTGATCGACGGGGGCATGCTGCCCAAGGTCGAATCCGCGCTCCGTGCCCTGGCGGGTGGAGCCCAGAAAGCGCACATCATCGACGGACGGGTGCCGCACGCGATCCTGCTCGAGGTCCTGACCAAGGAAGGCATCGGGACGGAGATCGTCCTCTAACACGGCATCCACGCGCGGGAGACGCCCGGTGGACACGAAGCAGATGTTCGAGATGTCCGACAAGCACCTCATGACCTTCGCCACGCGGTATCCGGTGGCCCTGGTGCGAGGCGAGGGCATGCGGGTCTGGGACTCGGACGGCAAGGAGTACCTGGATTTCACCGGCGGCATCGCCGTGACCGCGCTTGGCCACAGCCACCCGAAGGTGGTGGGGACGATCCGCGAGCAGGCGGCGACCCTCGTCCACGTGTCGAACTACTTCCACATCCCCCAGCAGGCGCAGCTCGCCCAGCTGCTCTGCGAGCACTCCTTCGCCGACCGCGTGTTCTTCTCGAACTCGGGCGCCGAGGCCAACGAGACGGCGATCAAGCTCGCGCGGAAGTGGGCCAAGGAGCGCGGCTCGAGCGATCGCGGCGACATCATCAGCATGCGGGGCGGCTTCCACGGCCGGACCCTGGCGACCGTCACGGCCACGGCCCAGGAGAAGTACCACCACGGCTTCGAGCCTCTGCCGGCGGGCTTCAAGTACGTCGCGTTCAACGACCTCAAGGCCCTGGAGCGCGCCATCGACAGCCGGACCGCGGCCGTCCTGGTCGAGCCGATCCAGGGGGAGGGCGGCGTCATCGTGCCCGACGACGGGTACCTGCCGGGGCTTCGCAAGCTCTGCGACGAGGCGGCCATCCTCCTCATCCTCGACGAGATCCAGACCGGCATGGGGCGCACCGGCAAGCTCTGGGCGTACGAGCACTCCGGCGTGGCGCCTGACATCATGACCGTCGCCAAGGCGCTGGCCAATGGAGTGCCGATAGGCGCCACGCTCGCCACGGACGACGTCGCGCGGGTCTTCACTCCGGGAACCCACGGCACGACCTTCGGCGGCAATCCCCTCGCCACGGCGGTCGGCGTCACCGTCCTCAGCACGCTCATCGAGGACAAGCTGGCCGACCGCGCCGCGCGTCTGGGCAAGGTGCTGCTGCAGGGACTCGAGGCGATCCGGGCCAGGCACCCGAAAGCCGTGAAGGAGGCCCGCGGTCGCGGCCTCCTGGCTGCCCTGGACCTGGTGCCGCCGGTGGGCGATGCGGTGGCTGCCTGCCGCGAGCGCGGGCTCCTGGCGCTGACGGCCGGGGACAATGCCCTGCGCCTGGCGCCGGCTCTCATCCTGAGCGAGCAGGAGATCGAGCAGGCCTGCGGCATCATCGACTCCGCCCTGAAAAGTGTGGCGGGATGACCGATCACGGCCAGATGGACGCAGAGACGGCGAGCCCATCGGGGGCGAGCCGAGCCGCGGAACTGGGGGAGTGCGGGGGCCATGTCGAGGGGCGGGCGGGATGACCAACCACGGCCAGATGCGCGCAGAGACGGCGAGCCCACAGTGGGCGAGCCGAGCCGCGGAACTGGGGGAGTGCGGGGGCCATGTCGAGGCCCCCGCAGATAAATGACCCATTTTCTATCCATCCGCGACCTCGACCGGAAGCACGTCCTGGATATCTTCAAGCTGACGGCCGAGCTCAAGGCCAAGCTCAAGGCTGGCCAGCGCGAGACCCTGCTGGCCGGGCGCACGCTGGCCCTCATCTTCGAGAAGCCCTCGCTCCGGACACGCGTCACGTTCGAGGTCGCCATGGTCCAACTGGGCGGCGCGGCGGTGTACCTCTCGGCCCAGGACATCGGCCCAGGCAAGCGCGAGTCGGTCCCGGACATCGCGCGCAACCTCTCGCGCTGGGTGGACGCGATCGCGGCTCGCGTCTTCGCCCACACGACCCTCGAGGAGCTGGCCCGCTGCGCCACAGTCCCCGTCATCAACGCGCTCTCCGATCTCGAGCATCCCTGCCAGGCCATGGCGGACCTCTTCACGCTCTGGGAGCGCGGGATCGAGCTCAAGGGTCTGGAGCTGGCGTGGGTCGGTGACGGTAACAACGTCTTCAACTCGCTCGTGCTGCTCTCGGCCCTGACGGGCGTCAAGGTGCGCGCGGCGTGCCCGCCGGGCTATGAGCCTGCGCCCGCCGTGCTCGAAGCCTGCGGCGCCCTGGGCGGCCATGTCCGGGTGACCACGGATGCGCGCGAGGCGGTCGAGGGCGCCGACGTGCTCTACACGGACGTCTGGATCAGCATGGGGCAGGAAGCCGAGCGCGAGAAGCGGCTCGAGGCCTTTCAGCGCTACCAGATCAACGACGCGCTCCTCGCCTTCGCCTCGCCCAAGGCGCTCGTCATGCACTGCCTGCCGGCCCACCGCGGCGAGGAGATCACCGACGCAGTGATGGACGGGCCGAGGAGCATCGTCCTGGACCAGGCGGAGAACCGCCTGCACATCCAAAAAGGCATCGTCATGCACCTCTCGGGGGCGCTGTGAGCCGGTCCGTCAAGAAGGTCGTCCTGGCGTACTCCGGGGGGCTCGACACCTCGGTCATCCTGCGCTGGCTCATCGAGACCCACAAGTGCGACGTGGTCGCCTTCTGCGCCGACCTCGGACAGGGAGAGGAGCTGATTCCAGTCCGCGACAAGGCGCTGCGCACGGGGGCCTCTTCGGTGCACATCCGCGACCTCAGGGAAGAGTTCGTGAGGGACTTCGTCTTCCCCATGCTGCGCGCCAACGCGATCTACGAGGGCTCCTACCTCCTCGGCACGTCGATCGCGCGGCCGCTCATCGCCAAGGCCCAGGTGGAGGTCGCGCGCGAGGAAGGTGCCGACGGCGTCAGCCACGGCGCCACCGGCAAGGGCAATGACCAGGTGCGCTTCGAGCTGACCTACGCGGCGCTGGCGCCGGACCTCGCCGTGATCGCGCCCTGGCGGGAGTGGAACCTCGACTCGCGCACCGCGCTGATCGAGTTCGCGAGGGAGCACGACATTCCGGTGCCGGTGACGACCGAGCGCCCGTACTCGACGGACCGCAATCTCTTCCACATCTCCTTCGAGGGCGGCATTCTCGAGGACCCGTGGACGGAGGCGCCGCCGAAGATGTTCCTGCTCACCAACTCGCCGGAATCGGCCCCCGACGTGGCCGTCTACGTCGAAATCGACTACGAGGAAGGCAATCCGGTGGCCGTCGACGGCAGGCGCCTGGAGCCCGCTGCGCTCCTCGAGGCGCTCAACCGGCTGGGCGGCGAGCACGGCATCGGTCGGGTGGATCTCGTCGAGAACCGCTATGTCGGCATGAAATCGCGGGGCGTGTACGAGACCCCGGGCGGCAGCATCCTGCACACGGCCCACCGGGCGCTCGAGTCGCTCACGCTCGATCGCGAGGTGCTCCACCTGCGCGACTCGCTCGTGCCCCGCTACGCCGAGATGATCTATTACGGCTTTTGGTTCGCCCCCGAGCGCGAGGCCCTCCAGGCGCTCGTGGACCACGTGCAGCGGGATGTCACCGGCACGGTGAGGGTGAAGCTCTACAAGGGGACGGTCACCGTGGCCGGACGCCGCTCGCCACGCTCGCTGTACCGGACGGACTTCGTCACCTTCGAGGCGGACCGCGTGTACCGCCAGAAGGACGCGGAGGGTTTCATCAATCTCAACGCCCTCCGACTCAAGATCCGTGCCCTCCGGGACGGCGGCCGGTAGGCCGTCGGGCTGCCCTCCATGCACGTTCACGTGACCCTCATGCCGTCGGAGTTCGCCCATCTCGCCCTCGCCGATCGCACGGCTCTGGTCGTGGACGTGCTGCGGGCGAGCAGTACCGTCGTGGCCGCGTTCGCGGCGGGCTGTGCGGCCGTGATTCCGGTGGCGACGCCTGCCGAGGCGCGAGAGCGCGCCGCGACCATGGGCCCGCCGGCGCCCATGCTGGTCGGCGAACAGGACGGGCTGGCCATCCCGGGCTTCGATCTGGGCAACTCACCCCTCGAATGCACGAAAGCCCGCGTCGGTGGGCGCACGCTGGTGCTCACGACGACGAACGGCACGGCCGCGATGCTCAAGGCCCGGGAAGCCGCCGACGCTTGTGTGGGGGCGCTCAGCAATGTCTCCGCGGCCGCGGCCTGGGCCAGAAGGCAGGGACGGGACGTGACGGTGCTCTGCGCCGGCGAGAAGGGGCGCTTCTGCCTCGAGGACGCCGTCTGTGCGGGTCTGATCGCCGAACGCCTGCTGCGCGGGAGCGGCGAGGCGAAGCTGAGCGATGCGGCGCGGGCGGCCTGGGCGCTCGGCCGTCTCTACGGGCCGCGCCTCGACAGGCTCAGGCGGGATTCTGCCTGGGCGAGGACGCTCGCGGCACGCGGCCGCGGGGCCGACCTCGACGCCTGCCTGGCTCTCGATTCGGCGGCGATGGTGCCGATCCTCGAGCAGGGCGCCCTCGTGCCCAACCCGGGCGCCGCCTTGACTTGCCTCGAGGCCGCAGCCGATACTCGTGCGGGACGCCTCGCGCGCCCGGACGCCAATCGATGAACCTGCCAATCGCGCTCACGCTGGTCAGGATCGTCCTCGTCCCGCTCGTCATCGTCTTTCTGATCTCCTCGTCGCGCGTCCACGTGCTGATCGCCGCGGTCATTTTCTTTGCCGCCTCTCTCACCGACTGGCTCGACGGCCGCATGGCACGCCGGCGCAACCAGGTGACTCGACTCGGCACGCTTCTCGACCCGCTGGCCGACAAGCTTCTGGTCGCCGCCGCACTGATCTCCCTCGTGCAGGTGGACATGATCAAGGCCTGGATCGCGATGGTGATCATCGGCCGGGAGCTCGCCGTGACGGGGCTGCGCGGCGTCGCGCTGTCGATGGGCGTGGTCGTCCCCGCCTCCCGCATGGGCAAGGTCAAGACGGTCTCGCAGTACGTCGCGATCACTCTCCTGATCCTCGACCGGGGAGTGCCCCCCGATTTCCTCCCGTTCCACCTCGGCTCCTGGGGGGCGCTCTGGGTCGCGCTGGCGCTGACGGTGCTCTCCGGGGCGGATTACTTCTACCGCTTCCTTCTCAAGGCGGGCCCGCGGGCGCTCATCAAGGACCAGGAACGCTGGCCGTGAGGGCGTTGGGCCTGGTCGCGGTCTACCTGATCGGGGCCATCCCGGTCGGCTTACTCGTGGCGCGTGTCGCGGGCGGCTTCGATATCCGGGGCAAGGGTAGCGGGAATATCGGCGCCACCAACGTGCTACGCACCGTGGGCCCGGTGCCGGCGGTGCTGACCCTCCTCGGTGACATCGCCAAGGGATATCTCGCCGTGCGGGCCGCCGAGGTGCTGGGCCCAGATCCCGGCTGGGGCGCCGCCGGCGCGGTGCTGGCCATCGTCGGGAATTGCTGGCCGGTGTTTCTCCGCTTCCGCGGCGGCAAGGGAGTGGCGACCGCGCTCGGGGTCTTTCTCGCGCTCATGCCCAAGGCCGTCGTGCCCGCCGCGGTGCTCTTCGTTGCGCTCGCGGCGCTCTTCCGCTACGTCTCGCTCGCGTCGATGGCCGGCGTCCTGACCTTGCCCCTCGCCGGCCTTCTGCTCGGCTATCCAAGAGAGACGACGGCCGCGGCGGCGCTGTCGGCCATCATCATCATCTGGCGCCATCGCGAAAACCTCAAGTGGTCGGGGCCGGAATCTGGGGCACGGTCCTGGCCGCTCAGTTCGCGCGGCTCGGCCTTCCGACGCGCCTCTGGGCGCGCGACGGGGCGCTGGCCCGCCAGATCGCGGCGACCCGCGAGAACTCCCGGTACCTCCCGGGCATTGCCCTGCCGGACGCGGTGCTCGCCACGGGAGACCCCGCCCAAGCGCTCGCCGGCGCCGATCTCGTCGTCGTCGCCGTGCCTTCCCATTTCCTGCGCGGCGTGATGGTGCCGATGGCGCCGCACATAGGAAGCCGGGCGGTCCTGGTCTCGGCCACCAAGGGACTCGAGCCAGGCAGCGCGCTGCGCATGTCCGAGCTCCTGTCGCAGGCGGTTCCGGGCCCCGCGGTCGCGGTCCTCTCGGGCCCCTCGTTCGCGCGCGAGGTCGCGCTCGGCAGGCCCACGGCGCTCGTGGTCGCCTCGTCGGACGCCGGGGTCGCGCGCGAGCTCCAGGCGCGGTTGAGCGCGCCGCCGTTTCGCCTCTACACGAACCGCGACGTGGTCGGCGTCGAGATCGGTGGAGCGCTCAAGAACGTCATGGCCATCGCCACGGGGCTCAGCGACGGGCTCGAGCTCGGGGAGAACGCCCGCGCGGCTTTGATCACGCGGGGCCTGGCTGAGATCGGCAGGCTCGCGCTGGCGCTGGGTGGACAGGCGACGACGCTCTCTGGCCTGGCGGGCCTGGGCGATCTGGTCCTGACCTGTACGGGCTCGCAGAGCCGCAACCACCGCCTGGGCTACGCGATGGCGCGCGGTCAGAGCCGCCGGGAGGCCGAGAGCTCGACGCCCATGGTAGCCGAGGGCGTCCGCACGGTCACCTCCGCGCTGAAGCTCGCCACCGACCTGGGCGTGACCATGCCCATCTGCGAGCAGGTCTCCGCCGTGCTCTTCGACGGGCGGGCGGTGCCCGACGCCCTGCAGGCGCTGCTCGCGCGCGAGCCCCGCCCCGAGGAGGAGGGAGCGCTGCGTGCCTGAGCTCCGCCGTGACCCCGTCGTGGGGCGCTGGGTCATCATCTCCACCGAGCGGTCCAGGCGTCCGTCGGACTTCGCCTCCATATCCGCGCGGCCCACGAGCGCGGGGCCCTGCGCCTTCTGCGGCGGGCAGGAGGCGCGGACGCCGGACGAGATACTCGCCGTGCGCGGGCCCGGCAGCGCTCCCAACGGCCCCGGCTGGACCATTCGTGTCGTGCCCAACAAGTTCCCCGCGCTCCGGATCGAGGGGGATATCGAGCCATCGGGCGAGGGGCTCTACGATCGGATGAACGGCGTCGGCGCGCACGAGGTCATCGTCGAGTCTCCGGAGCATGCGGCCTCGCTCGCGAGCCTGCCCGAGGCCCACATGGCTGCGGTACTCGGAGCCTGGCGCGATCGCATGGTCGACCTCCAGAAGGACAGTCGCTTCGAGTACGTCAGCGTTTTCAAGAACCACGGCGAGGATGCGGGTGCCTCGCTCGAGCATCCCCACTCCCAGCTCATCGCCACACCCATCGTGCCCATGACCGTCGAGCAGGAGCTTGAAGGGGCGCTCCGGCACTTCCGCATCAAAAAGCGCTGCATCTGGTGCGATATCCTCAGGCAGGAGATGCAGGCCAAGGTCCGGGGACTGGGGCGTCTCGTCTTGGGCGAGGAGGGCTTCGTGGCCCTGTCGCCCTATGCGCCGCGCTTCCCCTTCGAGACCTGGATTCTGCCGGAGGGCCACCGGTCCAACTATGAGGAGCTCGACGGCCCAGGCCTCCTGGCGCTGGCGCGGCTGCTCGGGGAGCTGCTGAGGCGCATTGGCCGCGTTCTCGATGACCCGCCCTGGAACCTCACCCTGCACAGCGCCCCGCTCAAGACGCCGACGCTCGATCATTTCCACTGGCACCTCGAGATCACGCCCAGGCTGACCCGGATGGCCGGCTTCGAGTGGGGTACCGGCTTCTTCATCAACCCGACCCCTCCCGAGGAAGCCGCCCGCTACCTCCGGGAAGAAGTGCCGCGGGCCCCGTAAGTTGACACCAGACAAGGCCTTTGTTACACTCCGCTGGTCGTTGACAGGGTGTTTTTGCGGGAATAGCTCAGTGGTAGAGCACAACCTTGCCAAGGTTGGGGTCGCGGGTTCGAATCCCGTTTCCCGCTCCATGTTTCTTGTGCGGGGGCCGGATCAGGACCGGCGACCGTTGAGATACGGCGGCGTAGCCAAGTGGTTAAGGCGGAGGTCTGCAAAACCTCTATTCAGCGGTTCGAATCCGCTCGCCGCCTCCAAGTCGGGCAGGCGGTCGCCGCAGGCGCCGGGGTGGCGGAACTGGGAGACGCAGCGGACTTAAAATCCGCTGGCCCTGCCGGGCCGTGGGGGTTCGATTCCCTCCCTCGGCACCAGCAGCGCGGTGAACACCTCAACGGGCGACCATGACGAGACACGCCCGGGATGACGGAGGCGAGGACGGTGGAGACCCTCAAGGTCGTGCGCAAGACGTTCACGATGCTGAGCGAGAACCACACCCAGATCCTCGATATCACCAAGCAGATCCGCGACGTCATGCTGAGCGCGGACGTCAAGGAAGGCATCCTGCTGGTGAACTCGCTCCACACGACCTGCGCGCTCTTTGTCAACGAGTTCCAGGGAGCTCTCGTCGAGGATCTCAAGTCCATGATCCAGGCCGTGGTGGCCGAGAACAACGCCTATCGGCACGACGACCCGCGCTACTCGGACTGCGAGCGGGGCAATGCGCACTCCCACCTGCGTGCGGCGCTGCTCGGTCGGAGCGTGGCGGTCGGCATCAGCGGCGGCGAGCTGTCCCTCGGACGGTTCCAGTCGATTCTGTTCGCCGAGCTCGATGGACCGCGGCCCCGGAGCATCGACGTCCAGATCATGGGCGTCTAGCCGGATACCGCGCAGCCAGGCTCCTCGCCAGCGGTCCGCCCGCCGCCGCGGCGCCCCAGCCGGTCGGCTCGAACCCGCCGTGGTAGACTCACTCCATGTCCTGGAAGCTCAAGCGCAAAGCCCGAGCCCTGCTCGCCGGTGAGGAAGGCCAGGTCCGCAAGGACTGGGGTGGGTGCATGTCGATCGCGCTCGTCTATCCCAACAGCTATGCGGTGGGCATGTCGAACCTCGGGTTTCAGGCCATCTACGAGCACCTGAACACCATCCCGGACGTGGTCTGCGAGCGCGTCTTCTTCCCCGATCCGGAGGATCTCGAAGAGCAGCTGCGCACTCGGACGGCCCCCTTCTCCCTCGAGTCGCTGCGGCCGCTCAAGGATTTCGACCTCGTGGGCTTCTCGATCACCTACGAGGGCGACTACATCAATGCCCTGCGGCTTCTCGCCATGGCCGGCATTCCGGCCCGCTCGGCCGGGCGAAGCCAGGACGACCCGGTGGTGCTCATGGGCGGCGTCTGTGCCTTCTCCAATCCCGAGCCGCTGGCGCCATTCATGGACGCGGTGGCGGTGGGCGAGGGCGAGGAGCTGGTTGGTGAGATCGTCGAGGCATGGCGAGCGAGCCGTGTCGAAGGCTCGAACGGAGCCAGATCGCGCTTCCTCGATGGCCTCAAGCCGCTCGCGGGCATGTACATCCCGGACGCGTACGAAGTCAGCTACGCGGCCGATGGCACGATCGAGACCGTGGCACCGAGCGGAACCAGCATTCCTACGGTCGTGATCAAGCGGCGGCTCCGCAACGTCAACGACTTCGAGACCCGCTCCATGCTCAAGACCCCGAAGGCCGAGTACGGCCACATGGCGCTGCTCGAGGTGGGCAAGGGGTGCGGAAGAGGTTGCCGGTTCTGTCTCGAGGGCCAGATCTACCGGCCCGTGCGCCACCGGAGCCTGGAGGCCCTCCGCGAGTCGGTGGCCCAGATCGCCAAGGAGTCCAAACGCGTGGGCCTGGTCGGGGCCTGCGTCTCGGACTACCCGTGGATAGGCGAGCTGATGAAGATGCTCGAGGAATATGGCGTCGAGGTCTCGATCTCCTCGCTCCGGGCCGACAGCCTGACGGAGGAGTTGGTGGCCTCGCTCCAGCGCGGAGGGCACCGGACGCTGACCATGGCGCCGGAAGCGGGCACCGAGCGGCTGAGGCGGTCGATCCGCAAGGCCATTACCGACGAGCAGCTGATGGCCGCCTGCGACCTGCTGCGCAAGTACGGTATCCCCAACCTGAAGTGCTACTTCATGATCGGCCAGCCCACGGAGACCATGGAGGACGTGGAGGCCATCCCCGACCTCGCGCGCCGCATGCTCGAGAGGCTGCGTGTGCCGGGTCCCGACGGCCATCCATTCGGGAAGCTGACGCTCTCGGTCTCCTCCTTCGTGCCGAAGCCGTGGACGCCCTTCCAGTGGGCATCCTTCGACGAGCCGCGCGACCTGGAGGCGAAGCTCGAGGTGATCAAACACGGGGCCCGGCGCATCCAGGTGCGGGTGGTGCACGAGAACCCGCGGGAGGCGGGACTGCAGGCGCTGCTCGCGCGCGGCGACCGGCGGGTGGCGGACTTCATCGAGCTGGCGGCGCGGCTCGACGGCGACTGGCGCCGGGCCTTGAGAGAGTGGGACGGCGACGCGGCCTTCTACACCCGCCGCGTGAGAGCCGCTGACGAGGTCTTTCCCTGGGACCACTTCGACGTGGGCGTTAAGAAGCCCGGCCTGCTCCGGGAATGGCAGCGGGCGGGACTCCTCGAGCCCGCGCTCGCATGAGAACGTGATCATGGCGCGTGTCTGCCTGGGACACACCAAGGACGTGCCGGCAGGGGAGGGCCGGGTGGTCGAGGTGGGAGGCCGTGCCCTGGCGCTGTTCAACGTGGACGGAACCTTCTACGCTCTGGACAACGGCTGCTCGCACCGCGGCGGCCCACTGGGCGAAGGTGAGCTCGAAAGCCGGGTCGTGGTATGCCCCTGGCACGGATGGCGCTGGGACGTGACAACGGGCGCCAATGTCAACAACCCCGCCGTCAAGATGGCGTGTTTCCCGGTGACCGTGGAAGGCGACCTGGTCTGGGCGGAGCTGCCATGATCCAGGACACCTGGCAGCGGCCGCTGCGCAATCTGCGCCTCTCGGTGACCGATCGCTGCAACCTCCGCTGCGCCTACTGCATGCCCGAGGAGGAGTACGCGTGGCTGCCGCGCGCCGACATCCTGACCTTCGAGGAGATCGCGCGGCTCGTGGGCGTCTTCGCCGATCTGGGCGTGGACAAGGTGCGCTTCACGGGCGGGGAGCCCCTCCTGCGCAGGGACCTGCCGCGTCTCGTCAAGATGATCGCGGCCGACGCCCGCCTCCGGGACCTCGCCATCACGACCAACGGCATCCTGCTGGCCGAGGAGAGTGAGGCGCTCCGGGACGCGGGCATTCACCGGGTGACGGTGAGCCTCGACACGCTCAGGCCCGAGCGGTTCCAGGCGCTCACGCGCCGGGACAGCCACGCCCAGGTCCTCGAGGGCATCCGTGCCGTGCAGCGCATGGGCTGGCAGGGTCTCAAGCTCGACACCGTGGTCATCCACGGAACCAATGACGACGAGCTTGCCGATCTGATCGAGTTCGGCAAGATGATGAGCGCTGAGGTGCGCTTCATCGAGTACATGGACGTGGGCGGGGCGACGCGCTGGAGCATGGAGCAGGTGGTCTCGCGCCGCGAGATCCTCGACAGGCTGGCCGCGCGCTACGGCGCGATCAACGCCGTCGTCGAGGACTCCTCCGCCCCGGCGGACCGCTTCACGCTACCCGACGGGACGGTCTTCGGGATCATCTCCTCGACCACGGCTCCCTTCTGCGCTTCGTGCGACCGGAGCCGGCTCACGGCCGATGGGCAGTGGCTCCTGTGCCTCTACGCCACCTCCGGGATCGACTTGAGAAAGTACGTCAGGGAAGGGGCCTCAAACGGAGATTTGGCAGTGCTGATCCGATCGACGTGGCAGGGCCGGCGGGACCGGGGAGCCGAGGAGCGTCTGACCGTCACGGACAGACAGCCGCTGATCCAGATCACCGAGCTTCGGGCCAAGCCCCACCTCGAGATGCACACGCGGGGCGGGTAAACCTCCCGCCATGAGCGCCGAGGAGCACGGCACGCAGGCCCCAGTCACGGTGGACGTACGCGAGCGCGGCGCCAACCAGCAGGTCTCGGACCGTCGGCTCTTCATGCAGCTTCAGGCCTGGGGCGGCTGCGCCGAGCCCAAGGCGATCCAGGCCGCCCTCGAGCGAAGTCAGATCGAGGCGGTGCTCTACGCCGACCTCCACGACCCGCGCGGCGTGGGCGTGGTCACGTTCGCGGAGAACCCCGTCTTCTTCGCCACGCGCCTGCGCGACGTGCTGGGGGTCGAGCCCTTCGCGAGCCTCGCGCGCAAGCCTGAGCTCACCATGGTCGGGAGGACGTACTCGAGTGGCTTCGAGCCTGATCTCGAGGACTGGCTGCTGCGGCGTCCCCGCCGCACCGTGCTGAACCCGGTCTGGCCCTGGGCCGTCTGGTATCCGCTGCGCCGGACCGGAGCCTTCGCGAAGCTCTCGCCCCAGGAGCAGGGCGCCATTCTCCGCGAGCACGGCACCACCGGACGCGCGTATGGCGATGCCGACCTCGCCCACGATATCCGCCTCGCCTGCCATGGCCTCGACACTCACGACAATGACTTCCTGATCGGCCTCGTGGGCCGGGACCTTCACCCGCTCTCGCATCTCATCCAGGCCATGCGCAAGACGGCCCAGACCTCCGAGTACATCGCGAGCCTCGGCCCCTTCTTCGTGGGCCACGTCATCTGGCAGAGCCCGGCTCCCTGAGCGTACTCCGTCCGGTGCTTCGCGCGGCGCTTTCCCTGCTGGCGGCGGTCCTGCTCGCAGGGTGCGCGTCGCTGCCGCCGGCCCAGCCCATCACGAGCATCGAGACCATCCAGGGGCGGTGGCAGGGTCAGATACGGTTCGGCTTCGGTTCCTATCAGATGCTCTACCTCACCGTGAATCCTGACGCGACCGTGCTCATGGAGTGGGGCGTCAACACCCGCTGGGGCAGGGTGCTGATCGGAGGGGGCAGGGCGCGCTTCGAGATCTATATCTGGAGCGGCAACCTCGGATACTTCGCAGGGCCCGAGGGGCGCATTCTCACGATGCAGTCCGACTTCGCCGCCTTCGACGCCCAGCTGACGCCGCGCTGACGGCGCTCAGATAGTCCCGCCCCCGCCCGTCCGCCAGGCCGTCGCGCTCGTCGCGGGTGCGAGTCATCTAGCGGAGCGGAGCGGGCAGGTCCGACGTGCCCATCAGATACAGATCGACGCCGCGAGCGGCGCTCCGCCCTTCGGCGATGGCCCAGACGATGAGGGACTGTCCGCGATGCATGTCGCCGGCCGTGAAAACCCCCGGCACGTTCGTCATCCAGTTCGGATCTCGCCACACGTTGCCGCGGTCGGTGAGCTTGACCCCGAGTCCGCTCAGGAGCCCGTCCCGCCGTGGGCCGACGAAGCCCATGGCCAGCAGCACCAGATCGGCCTCCATGGAGTACTCGGTGCCCGGCACGTTCTTGAAACTCATGCGGCCGCCGTCCTTGACCATCTCCGCCTTGACGGCGTGGAGCGTCGTCACGCGGCCCTCCACCCCCGAAAAGTGCGTGGTGTTGACGGAGTACTCGCGGACCCCGCCCTCCTCGTGGGCCGCGGAGACGCGGAAGATGTTGGGCCACAGCGGCCATGGGTTGCTGGCGGGATCACGCTCGTCCGGCGGTCGAGGCAGGATCTCGAACTGGGTCACCGAGCGCGCGCCCTGGCGGTGGACCGTGCCGAGGCAGTCCGCGCCGGTGTCGCCGCCCCCGATGATGATCACGTTCTTGTCGCTGGCGGTGATGAACTCGCCGTCCGGGATCAGATCGCCCTCGCAGCGCCTGTTCTGGAGGGTGAGATAGTCCATGGCGAAGTGGATTCCGGCGAGCTCGCGCCCGGGAATCTGCAGATCGCGCGGCCACTCGGCGCCCCCCGCCAACACGACGGCGTCGAACGCCGCGCGAAACGCCTCGACCGCCAGCGTCACGCCGACATCGGCCTTGGTCCTGAACGAGATGCCCCCGGCCTCCATCAGGGCCAGGCGACGGGTGAGGAAGCGCTTCTCCATCTTGAACTCGGGGATGCCGTAGCGCAGGAGGCCGCCGATGCGATCGGCCTTCTCGAAGACCGTGACGAGGTGACCGGCGCGGTTGAGCTGCTCGGCGGCGGCCAGGCCTGCGGGGCCCGACCCGACCACGGCCACCTGCTTGCCGGTGCGGACGGCGGGCGGTGCCGCGGTGACCCAGCCCTCGTCGAAGGCGTGCTCGATGATGCCGACCTCGACCTGCTTGATGGTGACCGGGTCGTCATTGATACCGAGCACGCAGGAGCCCTCGCATGGGGCGGGGCAGAGACGGCCCGTGAACTCCGGGAAGTTATTCGTGGCGTGCAGGCGATCGATCGCCTCGCGCCAGCGGTTGCGATAGACGAGATCGTTCCAGTCCGGGATGAGATTGCCGAGCGGGCAGCCCTCGTGGCAGAAGGGGATGCCGCAGTCCATGCACCGGGCGCCCTGCTTCTGGAGCTTCTCACGCTCGAAGGGCAGGTAGACCTCCTGCCAGTCGTGCACGCGCTCGACGACCGGGCGCCGCTGCGGCGCCTCGCGCTTGAACTCGATGAAGCCGGTGACCTTGCCCATTCGACGCCTAGTTGTGGGCCGAGGCCATCACGGCCTCATCGACGGACATGCCGCTCTCCTCCGCCTTCTTGATGGCCTGGAGCACGCGCTTGTAATCGCGGGGCATGACCTTGACGAACATGCCCTGGGTCGTCGCCCAGTTGACCAGGAGGCGGGCCGCCACCGGGCTCTGGGTGTAGCGGATGTGGCGCGAGAGGAGATCCTTGACGAGCTCCACATCCTCCACGTCCACCAGCGGCTCGAGATCGACCATGCCGGGGTTGCAGCGGCGCTTGAAGTCGCCGGCTTCGTCGAGCACATAGGCGATGCCGCCCGACATGCCCGCGGCGAAGTTGCGCCCGCTCCCGCCGATGACGACCACCCGACCCCCCGTCATGTACTCGCAGCCGTGGTCGCCGACTCCCTCGACCACGGCCAGCGCGCCGCTGTTTCGCACGCCAAAGCGCTCGCCCGCCACGCCACGGAAATAGGCCTCGCCGCTCGTGGCGCCGTAGAGGACCACGTTGCCGACCAGGATATTCTCCTCCGCGACGAAGGTCGCCTCGCGCGGCGGGTACACGATGAGCTTGCCGCCCGAGAGCCCCTTGCCCACATAGTCGTTGGCATCGCCCTCGAGCGTCAGCGTGATGCCCCGCGGCACGAAGGCGGCAAAGCTCTGGCCGGCGGAGCCGGTGAAGTGTATGCGGATGGTATCGTCCGGCAGTCCCTCGGCCCCGTGGTGCCGCGTCACCTCGGAGCCCAGAATGGTGCCCACGGTCCGGTTGACGTTCCGGATCGGGAGGCGGATGTCGACCGGCTCGTGGCCCTCGACCGCCTCGCGGCACAGCGGCAAGAGCGTCGTCACGTCGAGCGACTTCTCGAGGCCGTGGTCCTGCTCGACCACCCGGCGGATCGCGACCTCGGGCCCGACCGAGGGGCGGTGGAGGACGGCGGTGAAGTCGAGGCCGCGGGCCTTCCAATGGTCCACGGCCGTGCGCACGTCGAGCAGGTCAGAGCGGCCGATCAGCTCGTCCATGGTGCGGACGCCGAGCTGCGCCATGTATTCCCGGACCTCCTCGGCGAGGAAGTGGAAGAAGGTCTCGACGAACTCGGGCTTGCCAGCGAACTTGGCTCGGAGCTTCGGGTCCTGCGTCGCGATTCCGACGGGGCAGGTGTTGAGATGGCAGACGCGCATCATGATGCAGCCCATGACGACCAGCGGCGCCGTCGAGAAGCCGTATTCCTCGGCGCCCAGGAGCGCGGCGATGACGACATCGCGCCCCGTCTTCATCTGCCCGTCCACCTGGACGATGATCCGATCGCGGAGCTTGTTCATCACCAGGATCTGCTGGGTCTCGGCGAGGCCCAGCTCCCATGGGACTCCTCCATGCTTGATCGACGTCAAGGGCGAGGCGCCGGTGCCACCGTCGTGGCCCGAGATGAGGACCACGTCGGCATGAGCCTTGGCCACCCCCGCCGCAACGGTCCCGACTCCGACCTCGGCGACCAGCTTGACGCTGACTCGCGCCCGCGGGTTTCCGTTCTTGAGGTCGTGGATGAGCTGCGCCAGGTCCTCGATCGAGTAGATGTCGTGATGAGGGGGCGGGGAGATGAGCCCGACGCCCGGCATCGAATGGCGCACCTTGGCGATCCAGGGATAGACCTTGTGGCCGGGGAGCTGCCCACCCTCGCCTGGCTTGGCGCCCTGGGCCATCTTGATCTGAAGCTCCTCGGCATTGACGAGGTACTCGCTGGTGACGCCGAACCGGCCCGAGGCGACCTGCTTGATGGCGCTGCGCCGCCAATCCCCGTTCGGATCTCGCGTGTAGCGCGCCCGATCCTCGCCGCCCTCGCCGGTGTTGGACCTGCCGCCCATGCGGTTCATGGCGATGGCGAGGGTCTCGTGGGCTTCGAGGCCAATCGAGCCGTAGGACATGGCCCCCGTGGCGAACCGCCTGAGCACGGCCTCGATGGGCTCGACCTCCTCGATCGGGACGGGCTTCTGGACCGCCTTGAAGGTGAAGAGGCCCCGGAGCGTCGCCAGGTGCTCGTTCTGCGTGTTGACGAGGTCCGTGTACTCCTTGAAGACCGCATACTGCTTCGCCCGTGTCGCGTGCTGGAGCTTGAAGACGGTCTCCGGATTGAAGAGATGGTACTCGCCGTCCCGCCGCCACTGGTACTCGCCGCCCCAATCGAGCTCGGGCTCGCCGAGGGGCCGGTCGGGGAAGGCGCGGTGGTGGCGCAGCAGGACCTCCGCGGCCACCACGTCGATGCCGATGCCGCCGATGCGCGAGGCCGTCCACGTGAAATAGCGGTCGACGAAATCCTTGGCGAGGCCGATGGCCTCGAAGATCTGGGCGGCCCGGTACGACTGGATGGTCGAAATCCCCATCTTGGAGATGACCTTGAGCACGCCCTTGTTGAGCGCCTTGATGTAGTTCTTCACGGCGCTCTTGTGGTCGAGCGTCGGCAGCATACCCTGGCCGATCATGTCGTCGAGCGTCTCGAAGGCCAGGTACGGGTTGATGGCGCCCCCGCCGTACCCCAGGAGCAGCGCCATGTGGTGCACCTCGCGCGGCTCGCCCGTCTCGATGACGAGCCCCACCTTGACGCGCTTGCCCTCGCGGATGAGGTGGTGGTGGACGCCTGCCGTGGCGAGGAGCGCGGGGATGGGTGCCCAATCCCGGTCCACGCCGCGGTCGGAGAGGATGAGGTAAGCATAGCCCTCGTCCACGGCCTGGCTCGCCCTGAGGCAGAGCTCGTCCATGGCGCGCGCGAGACCGGCCGCGCCGTCGGTGACGCGAAAGAGCATGGGCACCGTGGTCGCCTTGAAGCCCGGAAGGTCGACGTGGCGGATGCGCGCGAGCTCCGCGTTGTCGAGGATGGGGGTCTTGAGCTTGATCTGCCGGCAGGCCTCAGGCGCGGGCTCGAGGAGATTGCCCTCGGGCCCTATGCTCGTGGCGATCTGGGTCACCAGCTCCTCGCGGATGCCGTCGAGCGGCGGGTTGGTCACCTGGGCGAAGAGCTGCTTGAAGTAGTCGTAGAGCAGCCGCGGGCGGTCTGAGAGCACCGCCAGCGAGGTGTCGGTGCCCATGGAGCCCACCGGCTCCTCGCCCGCCGTCGCCATCGGGGCCAGCAGGATGCGCAGGTCCTCGTGGGTATAGCCGAAGGCCTGCTGGCGCTCGAGCACGGTCTCGTGGTCGGGCTCGGGCAGGCTCGGGGGCTCGGGCAGCGTCTCGAGGGGCTTGAGATGCGTGGCCAGCCACTCGCCGTAGGGACGCTCGCCGGCGAAGGCGTGCTTGAGCTCGGCGTCGTCGATGATCCGTCCCCGCGCCGTGTCCACGAGGAAGATGCGGCCCGGGTGCAGGCGCTCCTTGATCAGCACCCGCTCGGGCGGGATGTCGAGCACGCCCACCTCGGAGGCCATGACCACGAGGCCGTCCTTGGTCACATAGTAGCGGGAGGGGCGCAGGCCGTTCCTGTCCAGCACGGCGCCGATCACGGTGCCGTCGGTGAAGGCGATCGAGGCCGGTCCGTCCCAGGGCTCCATGAGGCAGCCGTGATACTCGTAGAAGTCCTTCCGCTCCGCCGACATGGACTCGTGCCCGCTCCAGGCCTCGGGGATCATCATGAGGACGGCCAGCGGGAGCGGACGGCCCGCCATGACGAGGAGCTCGAGCACGTTGTCGAAGATCGCCGAGTCGCTGCCGCCCTCGACCACGATGGGGAGGATCTTCTTCAGGTCGTCGCCCAGGAGGCTCGACCGGCAGATCGCCTCGCGCGCCTTCATCCAGTTGATGTTGCCGCGCAGCGTGTTGATCTCGCCGTTGTGGGCGATGAAGCGGTACGGGTGCGCCAGCGGCCAGGAGGGAAACGTGTTGGTCGAGAAGCGCTGGTGGACCAGGGCCAGCGCCGACTCGACGAGCGGATCGGTGATGTCCGGGAACATGGTCTCGATCTGGTCCGCCGAGAGCATGCCCTTGTAGATGAGGGTATTGGCCGAGAGACTCGGGATGTAGAAGTAGGCGCGGTCCGGCATGTCCGAGAACCGGACCGCGTGCTCGACGCGCTTGCGTATGACGTAGAGCTTGCGCTCGAAGGCCTGGGCGTCGGGGACGGCGGCGCCCCGACCGATGAGGACCTGTTCGATGACCGGCTCGACGGAGCGTGCCGTCGGACCGACGGGGCTGTCGTCCGTCGGCACCGGGCGCCACCCGAGCAATGTCTGGCCCTCCTCCTTGACGATGACCGACAGCGTCTCGCGGCAGCGGGCCGCCTGGGCTGGCTCCCGGGGCAGGAAGACGAGGCCGGCGCCGTAGTGCCTCGGGACAGGGAGCAGCATGCCGAGCTTGGCGCACTCCCGGGCCAGGAAGGCGTGCGGCATCTGGATGAGGATGCCCGCGCCGTCCCCGGTGTTGACCTCGCAGCCGCAGGCGCCTCGGTGGAGGAGGTTCTTGAGAACCTCGAGAGCCTGGCTGACGATCGCGTGGGACTTGCGGCCCTTCATGTCGACCACGAAGCCGACGCCGCAGGCATCGTGCTCGTGATCCGGGCTGTAGAGTCCCTGAGCGACCGGCAGCCCGGCGGGGGTCCCCCTCGACATGCCGTCATCCTGCCTCATCGCCGCGCGTTCTCCTTTCACGACGTTGTGAAGCGGCCGAGCCGTGTCCAAGTTGAGCGGAACGTTACACCAGGCAAGAGCATTAGCCAAGCACTAAATCGATAAAACATAGCATTAGGTTATCTAATGCTGTAGTCTCCAGACATGAACCTCGAAACCTTGAACCTCTACTGCGACGTGGTCCGGCTCCGGAGCTTCTCGCGGGCCGCGGCGGCGAACGGCGTGACCCAGTCGGCAGCCAGCCAGTCCATCCAGCAGCTCGAGAGCGAGCTGGACGTGCCCCTGCTCGACCGTTCGCGCAGGCCTCTGGTCGCGACCGCGGCCGGCCGCGTCTTCTTTGACGCCTGCCGGAGCCTTCTTCAGGGGTACGAGAAGGCGCGCGCGGATCTCCTGGCCTCGAAGCAGCGCGTCGACGGCACGGTGAGGGTGGCGGCGATCTACTCCGTGGGGCTCCACGACATGAGCCGCCACATGCAGCCCTTCATGTCCGCGTATCCGCACGCGCGGGTGCTGCTCGAGTGCCTGCACCCGCACAAGGTGGTCGAGGCCGTGCTGAACGACGAGGCGGACCTCGGCATCCTGTCGTACCCGAAGGCGAACCGCACGCTCGCCGTCCTGGCGCTCCGCTCCGAGCCCATGGTGCTCGTCACCCACCCGAGCCATCGCCTGGCCAAGCGCCGCATGATCGAGCCCGGCGATCTCTCGGGCGAGAAGTTCGTCGCCTTCGACCGGGATCTGGCCATTCGGAAGGCCATCGACCGAGCGCTGAAGCAGCACGGCGTCAAGGTGGAAGTGGTCATGGAGTTCGACAACGTCGAGACCATCAAGCAGGCCATCGGCATCGCGGCAGGCGTCTCCATCCTGCCCAAGCCCACGGTCGTCATGGAGTCGGGTATGCGGACGCTGGCGACCGTGCCCCTCCGCCTCACCGGGCTCGCGAGGCCCATCGGGATCATCTACCGGCGCGGCAGGCAGCTGCCGCCCGCTGTCGCGCGCTTCATCGAGCTCCTGCAGCGGGCCGACGACGCCCAGGTCGAGTCACGCGCGTGATAGGGTAAGGCCATGTCGGCCGGAGAGCTTCGAGTGCAGCGGTTTGTGAGCCGGCGCGGCGTCCGCGTCTACGGAATGCCCGTCGAGACTTTTCCCGGCCACGTGAACAACGTCTACCTCATCCTCGATGGAGACCAGCTCACGCTCGTGGACGTGGGCTCGGGCATGGCCGACTCGAATGCCGGGCTCGAGCGTCGCGTGGCCGAGGTACGGGAGCGCTTCGGCGAGGAGGTGAGCCTTGGCGCGGTCGGGCACGTCGTCATCACCCACGCCCACATCGACCACTTCGGCTGGGTCGGTCACTTCACGCGCGAGACCGACGCGGAAGTCTGGGTCCATGAGCTCGACGCCCGCGTCCTGAACAATTTCGAGGAGCGCATGACGCTGGCGTCGAAGGACCTGGCCGTCTTCCTCGAGCGGGCGGGCCTCTCGCCCGAGGCGCGGTCCGAGCTCGAGGCGATGTACCGTCTCTCCAAGTCCGCCTTCAAGTCGGTCGAGATCGACCACCTCATGCGCGACCGGGACCGCATCATCAACGGCTACCGTGTCCATCACACCCCGGGACACTGCCCCGGCCAGATCTGTCTCGAGGTGGACGATCTGCTGTTCACGGCCGACCACGTGCTGTCGCGCATCACGCCGCACCAGTCGCCGGCCTCGATCACCCCCTTCTGCGGGCTCGAGCTCTACCTCCAGTCCCTCGACAAGGTGAAGGGCCTCGACGGCGTGCGCCTGGCGCTGCCCGGCCACGAGGCGCCCATCGAGGATCTGGCGGAACGGGTGGGCGCCATCGTGCGCCACCACGACCGCCGGCTGAACCAGGTCCTCGACCTCTGCCACGAGGCGATGCCGCTCAGCGTCGTCTCTCGCCGCCTCTTTGGTCCGCGCGAGGGGTATACGCGCCTGCTCGCGCTCGAGGAGGCGGGAGCGCATGTCGAATACCTCTTCCAGCGAGGTGAGCTCCACATCGCCAACCTCGGCGACGTCGCCCGGGAGCCGAACCCCGTGATCCATTACGAAACCCGACGAGGAGCTGCCGCATGACCAGCGCCCGAGCGTCTCTGATCATCGCTTCCAGCGAGGCAGACTCGAATCTCTACTACGCCTGCCGGTTTCTGGCGCCCGATCCTTTCGTCTACCTCGAGGCGGACGGCAAGAGGATTCTGCTCATGTCCGACCTCGAGGTGGACCGGGCGCGCAAGCAGGCGCGGGTGGACGAGGTCCTCTCGCTGAGCGAGTGGGAGGCGAAGGCCAAGCAGCGCTGGGCCCAGCCGAGGCTGACGGACACCCTGACGCTGCTCCTCGAGGGCTACGGCATCACGGCGGTCGAGGTGCCGGCCGACTTTCCGCTGGAGGCGGCCGACCGGCTGCGGGAGCGCGGCATCACGGTGACGGCGCGCCCGCACCCGTTCTTTCCAGCTCGCGTCGTCAAGACGCCCGAGGAGGTCGCCGCCATCGAAGAGGCGCAGCGCCACACCGAGACGTCGCTCCAGGCGGCGCTCGACGTGCTTCGCGAGAGCGTGATCCGCGGCGACGAGGTGATCTGGAAAGGCCGCCTGCTCACCGCGGAGGATCTCAAGAAAGTCGTCAATGTCTCGCTCATGGAGAACGACTGCGTGGCCGAGCACACCATCATCGCCTGCGGGGAGCAGGGCGTGGACCCGCACAACCAGGGCTCGGGCCCCATCCGACCCGACCAAGGCATCATCTTCGACATCTTTCCTCGCTCTTCTCGGACCCGTTACTACGCCGACATGAGCCGTACCGTCGTGAAAGGCAGGGCTCCGGACGAGCTCAGGCGGCTCTACGACGCCGTGCTGGCCGCCCAGCTCCGCGGCATCGAGCGCATCCGCGACGGTGCATCGGGCGGGGCCATTCACGCCGAGGTCGCTCGTACGATGGAGGCCCGCGGCTATACGACCGGCGTCGTGGACGGACGGCAGCAGGGCTTCTTCCACGGTACTGGTCACGGCGTCGGCCTCGACATACACGAGCTGCCGCGCATCAGCCGGCTCGACTACGAGCTCAAGACGGGCCATGTCGTCACCGTCGAGCCCGGCCTGTACTTTCCCGGCCGTGGCGCCGTGCGGATCGAGGACATGGTCCTGGTGGGCCCCGATGGGTGCCGGAACCTCACGCGCTCGCCGAAGATGGAGCTGATGGAGCTCTAGCACACTGCAGCCGCGGAGGTCCTCGAGCGCGGTCAGACCAGGCAAGGGCGGCACATATCCTTGCCAAACTTGGGCGTTTTGGGTAGCATGAGGTCGTGGCGGGTCCTGCCTGGAAGGGTTTCCGGGAATGAGGTGTCCGGGCCGCTCTGCGTCGAAGCTGAAGCCTCTGAAAGGACGATCGAGACCATGAACGAGACGGTAACGCCCGCCCCCGCGGTCGCAAAGCCGCGCCGAACCCTGACCCGAGCCGTCATTCGCTTTGCGGGCGACTCCGGCGACGGCATGCAGGTGACCGGCGAGCAGTTCACGACCGAAGCGGCCTGGGCCGGGAACGACATCTCCACCCTTCCCAATTTCCCCGCGGAGATCCGGGCGCCTGCCGGAACCCTCTTCGGCGTGTCGAGCTTCCAGCTCCAGTTCGGCAGCCAGCGGGTCTATACACCCGGCGATCAGCTCGACGCCCTAGTGGCCATGAACCCGGCGGCGCTCAAGGTGCACCTGGCCGATCTCAAGCCCGGCGGTATTCTCATCGTCAACACGGCCGCGTTCGACCAGCGCAACCTGGAGAAGGCCGGCTATCCCAAGGACGAGAAGGGCGAGCCCAAGAACCCGCTCACCGACGCCGGCTTGGCCGAAAAATACCGCCTGTACCAGGTGGATATCAGCGGCATGAGCAAGAAATGTCTCGAGGACCTGCCGCTCAACGCCAAGGAGAAGGAGCGCTGCAAGAACTTCTTCGCCCTCGGGCTGGTCTCCTGGATCTACACGCGGCCGCTCGACCCGACGCTCGACGCCATCAAGAAGCGCTTCGCGAAGAATCCGACATTCGTCGAGGCCAATATCCGGGTGCTCAAGGCTGGCCACGCGTTCGGCGAGACCGCCGAGATGTTCTCCGAGCACTACGGCATCGAGGCCGCCGAGATGCCGCCTGGTCTCTACCGCAGCATGACGGGTAACCGGGCCCTGGCCTGGGGGCTGCTGGCCGCGGCCGAGCGGACGCAGGTTCCGATGGTCTTCGGCGCTTACCCGATCACGCCGGCCTCGAGCATCCTCGAGGAGCTGGCGCTGCACAAGCGCTGGCGCGTGCGGACCTTCCAGGCCGAGGACGAGATCGCGGCCGTGACCTCGGCCATCGGCGCGTCATTCGGCGGAGCCATAGGCGTCACCGCCTCGAGCGGCCCGGGCATCGCGCTCAAGGGCGAAGGTATAGGGCTCGCGGTGATGGCGGAGCTGCCGCTGGTGATCTTCGATATCCAGCGCGGCGGCCCCAGCACCGGCCTGCCGACCAAGACCGAGCAGGCCGACCTCATGCAGGCCCTGTACGGGCGCAACAGCGAGAGCCCCATCGTCGTCATCGCGCCCTGTACGCCTGGTGACTGCTTCTACATCGCCTACGAGGCCGTCCGCATCGCGATCAAGTACATGGTGCCGGTCATGGTCCTGTCGGACGGGTACCTTGCCAACGGCTCCGAGCCGTGGCTGATTCCCGACGTCAAGACGCTGCCGGAGATCGTGGTCGGGTTCCGCACGGAGAAGGAGGGCTTCGCTCCCTATGCTCGCGACGCGGCCACGCTGGCCCGGCCATGGGTTCGCCCGGGCACACCCGGGCTCGAGCACAGGATCGGCGGTATCGAGAAGCAGGACGTCACTGGGAATATCTCGTACGAGGCCGACAACCACGACCACATGGTGCGGACCCGCGCCGAGAAGGTCCGGCGCGTGGCGCAGGAGATCCCGCCCACCGTGGTGAACGGTCCGGAATCGGGCGACGTGCTGGTGGTCGGCTGGGGCGGCACCTTCGGAGCCATCACGGCTGCGGTGGAGGAGGCGCAGTTGGAGGGCAAGGCGGTGGCCTCCGTCCACATCCGCCATCTGAATCCGCTGCCGCCTGACCTCGGCCAGATTCTTCGGCAGTACCGCCGGGTGCTGGTGCCGGAGATCAACAGCGGCCAGCTCGTGCGGGTCCTGCGAGCGGAATACCTGGTGGACGCGGTCGGCTTCAACCGCGTGCGGGGTATGCCGCTGGCCAGCCAGGAGATCCTCGAGGCCATCAACCAAATTCTGGAGGCGAAGCAGTGAGCACGGTGACGGGCACGCCCGGAGCGGTTCCCAAGTACACCAAGAAATTCGAGTCCGACCAGGACGTGCGCTGGTGCCCAGGCTGCGGGGACTACGCTATTCTGAGCGCCGTGCAGAAGACGATGCCCGAGCTCGGAATCCCCAGAGAGAATATCGTGTTCATTTCGGGGATCGGCTGCTCGAGCAGGTTCCCGTACTACATGAACACCTATGGCTTTCACACGATCCACGGCCGCGCGCCGGCCCTGGCCACCGGGCTCAAGCTGGCCCGGCCCGAGCTCAAGGTCTTCGTGGTCACGGGCGACGGCGATGGGCTGTCCATCGGTGGCAATCACCTGCTGCACGTGCTGCGGCGGAACGTGGATGTCACGATTCTCCTCTTCAACAACCGGATCTACGGCCTGACCAAGGGCCAGTACTCGCCGACGAGCGAGCTCGGCAAGGTGACGAAGTCCACGCCCATGGGCTCCGCCGACCGACCCGTCAGCCCATGCGTGTTCGCCCTCGCGGCGGGCGCCACGTTCGTCGCGCGCACCGTGGACCGCAGCATCGGCCACATGGAGGAGACGCTCCGGAGCGCCGCTCTCCACAAGGGGGCCGCCTTCGTCGAGATCCTCCAGAACTGCAACGTCTACAACGACCTCACCTGGAACGTGCTCTACGACAAGGAATCGAAGGTGCAGTTCGAGTGCCGGCTCGTGCACGGCAAGCCGATCATCTGGGGCCCGGCCGACGACCGGCGCGGGCTCGTGCTCGACCGGCTCAAGCCGAGGGTGGTCAAGGTCGCGGACGTGGCCGAGAGCGCGCTTTGGGTGCACGACGAGACCGACCGTGCCATCGCCACCCTGCTGGCCCAGCTCTGGGCGCCCGAGTATCCGATCCCGCTCGGCACCCTGCTCAACGAGACGGGTGAGGCGACGTACGAGGAGATCGTGGTCCAGCAGGAGCAAAAGGCCGTCTCGGACCGTGGCCCCGGCGACATCGCGAAGCTCCTGGTGTCTGGCGAGACCTGGAAGATAGGTTAGTGCCGGCCCAACTCACTTCGCCATACTTCGTTCTCGGTCGGCAGCAACCCTCAACGTACACCGGCCTCGGGCTGCTGCCTCCCTCGGGTCTCGTCTGGCTCGTTATTTGGGCCGGCACTCTGGGGTCGTGGGCGAGGTTTCGGCGGAACTCCCTGGAGTCCCAGTAGCAGGCCGCCGATAAGGGCCCATCGGCTTCGTCTCCTCGGAGGGGTCCTTGAAGGCTCCTGCCGAATCCTCCCCCAGACCCGGGTGCGGGCCGAGCCCGTCGCTGGAAGCTGAACACGCCCGCACTGTCCAACCTAGAGGGTGCGATGGAGCTGAGTCCCGACTTTCTCCGCGAGCTCGAGCGTATCGTCGGCGCCAAGGGCCTCGTGGCGACGCCAGAAGGCCGCCTGACCTACGAGTGCGACATGCACACGTTCTACAAGGGCGCCCCTGACGTGGTGGTGCTGCCCGAGCGCACGGAACAGGTCGCCAAGATCGTCCGCCTCTGCCGGCGCGAGCACGTGGCCCTCGTCCCGCGCGGCTCCGGCACCGGGCTGATCGGCGGCGCCATGGCGCCGGTCGGCGGCGTCATGGTCTCGATGACCCGGATGAACCGCATCCTGGAGCTCGACTTTCCGAACCGGTGCGCCACCGTCCAGCCCGGCCTGATCAATCTCTGGCTCTCGCAGGCCACGCGCGAGCACGGCTACTACTTCGCCCCCGATCCCTCCAGCCAGATGGTCTCCTCGATCGGAGGCAATGCCTCGACGAACGCCGGAGGCCCGCACTGCCTCAAGTACGGGATCACGGTCAACCACGTGCTGGGGCTCGAGTTGGTGAGCGGGGCGGGGGAGATCCTGCGCGTGGGCGGCAAGGTCCACGACCATCCGGGTTATGACCTCACGGGCGCGCTGGTGGGCGGCGAGGGGACGCTGGGGCTCGTGACGGCCGTGACCGTGCGCCTCCTCCACGTCCCCGAGGGCGTGAAGACCTTGCTGGCGTCGTTCTCGAGCATCGACGACGCCTCGGAGACGGTCTCGACCATCGTCGGTGCCGGCATCATCCCGGCCGCGCTCGAGATGATCGACGAGGTCGTCGTCCGCGCTATCGAAGAGGGTATCGGCGCGGGCTATCCGAAGGGAGCTGCGGCCGTGCTGCTCATCGAGCTCGACGGGCCCCTGGAGGAGATCGACGCGCAGTCGGCCCGGATCGTCGAGATGTGCCGGAGCCACGCGGCGCTCGAGATCCGTGTGGCGAAGGACGAGGCGGAGCGGGCGCTCCTGTGGAAGGGCCGGAAGGAGGCCGCCGGGGTCTTCGGGCGCATATCGGCCACGTGGCTTCTCCAGGATGCCGTCGTCCCACGCTCCCGCTTGCCGCAGATCATGCGCGAGGTGCAGGCCATCGCGGCGCGGCAGCGGCTGGTCATCGCCAATGTCTTCCACGCGGGTGACGGCAATCTCCACCCGTTGATCCTCTACGATGACCGGATCCCGGGCGAGCTCGAGCGCGCCAAGGAAGCCAACGACCAGCTGCTGAGGGCGTGCCTCGCCATGGGCGGCAGCGTCACGGGCGAGCATGGGGTGGGCCTCGACAAGGCCCCGAACATGCCGCTCCAGTTCGCCGACGCCGACCTCGCCTTCATGGCCCGGTTCCGTCGTGTCCTCGATCCCGACGGGATCATGAACCCGGGCAAGCTCCTGCCCTCGCATCCGGCCTGCGGCGAGGTGTTCAGGCCCGCGGCGCCGCGTCTGCCCGCCGGGGCGTGGATCTGAGAGCGTGACCGTCTCCGCGCCCGCGCTCGAGAGCGCGCTCGCCGGCATCGTCGGGGGAGAGCATCTGTCCGCGGACCCCGTCGCGCTCGCCGGCTCCGCGTGCGACGGGCGAGAGCCCCGCTGGGTCGCGCGTCCCGGCTCCATCGACGAGGTGGGCCGGCTGCTGGCGCTGGCATCGGCCGAGCGGCTGGCGGTCGCTCCGCGCGGCAGCGGCTCGGCCGTGGACCTCGGCAATCCACCGAGGCAGCTCGATCTCGTGATGGACATGACGCGCCTCACGAGCGTTCTCGATTATGTCCCCGAGGACATGGTGGCGACCGTCCAGGCCGGGCTTGCGCTCGACGGGCTTGCCTCCGTCCTCGGCAAGCACGCCCAGATGCTGGCCATCGATCCGCATGGCGGGGGCTCGCGGACCATCGGCGGCGTGCTCGCGACCAACGCCTCCGGCCCCCGGCGCTTCCGCTACGGCACGGGTCGCGACCTCCTGCTCGGAGCGCGGTTCGTCCAAGCCGACGGCACGATCACATGGGGCGGCGCCAAGGTCGTCAAGTCCGTCACCGGCTACGACGTCCCCAAGCTTCTCGGGGGGTCGCTCGGCACCCTGGGCGTGATCGTCGAGGCGACGCTGCGGCTGCATCCGGTTCCGCCCGACTCGGGCACGTGGCTCTTGTCGTTCGACGCGGTCGAGCGGGCCGGAGAGCTGCTGGCGGAGATCATGTCCTCGACCCTCGAGCCCGACCGCCTGGCCTGGGTCAATGGCGAGGCGCTCCGCCGCCTGGGCCGGCCGCGGGCCGCCGCGGCGCTCGCGGTGTCGGTGGCGACCGTCGCCGAGGGAGTCAAGAGCCAGGGCGCGGCGCTCGCCTCGCTCGGCGAGCGGGCGCGCGGCCGGACAGCGACCCTTTCCGAGACATTCTGGACCTCGCTGGGAGAGGCGCTCGCGGCGCCCGTCGTGGTCAAGCTCGCCGG
>WNGF01000057.1_pt1 | contig 133978 bp, 147 predicted proteins | sample 5400641 | NCBI WGS metagenome assembly WNGF01 (sample SAMN13153371, study PRJNA577476) | soil metagenome | isolation source: 80 cm soil or saprolite under grassland replicate 2 | place: USA:California | collected 2016-06-15 | reverse complement strand
GCGCCCGATACGGTCTGGGATGGACTGGGCCGGCAATTGCGTGATCCGGGGCAGGTGAGCTTCACCCTCGCGTGCGAGATCCGGCGAGTGGGCCAGTGGTTCGCCGAGATCGAGCGGCTAGCCGCGTCGTTGAGGACGGACGTCTCTATCACCGGCGAGGCCGGGAATGGTGTTCTGCACTGCTCGCTCCCTGCTGCGGCCGCCGAGCGGCCGGTCATTCGGGATCTGGTCCTGCCGCTGCGCCGGGGACTCGAAGCCGAGGGCGGCAGCCTGGTCATTGAGCGCATGCCGCCGGCGCTCAAGCGGAATCTCGACGTCTGGGGACCGGTGGCGGCCGATGCCCTGGCCCTCATGCGGCGGATCAAGCAGGAATTCGATCCCCGGGGAATTCTCAACCCGGGGCGCTTCGTGGGCGGGCTGTGAGTCGCATCGAGGCCGAACGGCTGGGCGCCTTCGAGGCCGAGGACGCGCCGTCGATGGACGGGCTGCGCGCCTGCGTCCACTGCGGCATCTGCCTGCCCCAGTGCCCGACCTATCGCGTATTGGGCGAGGAGATGGACTCTCCCCGCGGCCGGGTCTATCTGATGCGCGCGGCGGCCGAAGGGCGAACCGGATTGACGCCTGGCCTGGCGCGCCATCTGGACCTGTGTCTCGGCTGCCGCGCCTGCGAGACGGCCTGCCCGTCGGGGGTTCCGTTCGGCCAGCTCCTCGAGGCAACACGGGCTCAGCTCGAGCGCCAGGGCGTGCAGGCGCCCGCCACCGACCGCTCGACGCTCGACTTCGCGCTCAATCTCTTCCCGAGCCCGAGCCGGCTGGGTTCGCTTCTCGGCATGCTGCGGCTGTATCAATGGTCGGGCATGCAGGCAATCGTGCGCGGGCTCGGGCTTCTGGCGCCGTTCAGAAAGCTCCAGGCGATGGAAAGCCTGCTGCCGCGGCTGCCCGCGAGCCCGGCGCCGCTGCCCGAGCTCACGCTGGCCAGGGGCAGGCGGCGCGGGCGGGCGGGCCTCCTGCTCGGATGCGTTCAGCGCTTCTTCTATCCCGATGTCAATGCCGACACGGTGAGGCTGCTCTCGGCCGCGGGCTGGGAGGTCGTGGTGCCGCGGGAGCAGGAATGCTGCGGGGCACTTCATCTCCACGCCGGGCGGCTCGAAGAGTTCCGGGCGATGGCTGGCCGGCTCATGGGCGCCTTCGGGAGCGACCTGGATATCATCGTGACCAATGCCGCCGGCTGCGGCTCGGCGCTGAAGGAGTACGGGCACTGGCTCGAGGGGCCGGCGGCCGCCGCGTTCTCCGCGAAGGTGATGGACGTGAGCGAGGCGCTGGTCGAGGCGAAGCTGCCGCTGGGCGAGCTCAGGGAGACCGTGACGTATCACGATGCCTGCCATCTGGCCCATGGCCAGAAGGTGAGGAGACAGCCGCGAGAGCTGCTGAAGCGGATCCCGGGACTCACGCTCGTGGAGCTCGCCGACAGCGATCTGTGCTGCGGCAGCGCGGGGGTGTACAACCTGCTCGAGCCCGGGATCGCACAGGAGCTGGCGCGGCTCAAGGTTGAGCGGATCAAGGAGAGCGGGGCGCGCATCGTGGCGACCGGCAATCCCGGCTGCATCATGCAGATTGCCCAGCAGTGTCGCGCCGAGGGGATGGCGGTGGAGGTCGCGCATCCGGTCACCCTGCTGGCCCGTGCCCTGAAGGAGCCATGAAGATCCGGGTCAAAGACCACGTCACGCTCGCCGCGGACAAGATGGCGAAGGTCGCCCTTCACGCCACCGACCGCACCTTGCTCGATCTCTACTGCGTGGCCCCGGGCCAGTCGCAGAAGGCCCATACTCACGAGTCCCAGGACAAGATCTACTATGTGCTCGAAGGGGCGGGACGCTTCTCGCTCTCGGGAGCCGAACAGCGGCTGGAGGCCGGCGAGGCGCTGGTGGCGCCGGCCGGGGTGGAGCACGGGCTGGTCAATGACGGCGCCGCTCCGCTGCTGGTGCTCGTCGTGGTGGCTCCGCCGCCCCCGCATGGCCCTGGAGGCGCCAAAGCATGAAGGCCTCGATCATGATCACGTGCCTGGGGGACATGTTCTTCCCGGAAGTGGGCGTGGCCATGGTCAGGCTGCTGAAGCGGCTCGGCGTCGAGGTCGATTTCCCAGAGGGCCAGACCTGCTGCGGTATGCCGTTCTTCAACTCCGGATACCATGCCGGCGCCGCCGAAGTGGCCGCGCGCACCGTGAAGCTCTTCGAAGCCTCGGAGCACGTGGTCGTGCCCTCGGGCTCCTGCGCCTGGATGGTCAAGATGGAATATCCCGGCCTCCTCAAGCATGATCCCGCGCTCAAGGCCGCAGCCGATCAGCTGGCCGCCAAGACGCGAGAGCTCTCGCAATTCCTGGTCGAGGTCCTCGGCGTCGAGCGCGTCGGGTCATCCTTCAAGGGCAAGGTGACGTATCACGATTCCTGCCACCTGCTGCGCGGCTTGGGCGAGTCCGAGGCGCCGCGGAAGCTGCTGAGGGCGGTCGACGGCGTCGAGCTCGTCGAGCTGCCCGGAGCCGACCAGTGCTGCGGCTTCGGCGGCTCCTTCTCAGTGAGGCTGCCGGAAGTGTCCAGCGCCATCCTCGACAAGAAGCTCGGCAGCGCCGAGAGCACGGGCGCCGACTGTCTCGTGGCCTGCGATGCGGGCTGCCTCATGCAGATGGGTGGCGGTCTGACGCGCCGGGGCTCGCGCGTCAAGGCGCATGAGGCCCGCAGGGCCGAAGAGGCCAGACCGCAACGTGAATGCTTCCACAGTCAGGCGAGATGGATGAGGCCCGCAGGGCCGAAGAGGCCAGACCGCAACGTGAATGCTTCCACAGTCAGGCGAGATGGATGAGGCCCGCAGGGCCGAAGAGGCCAGACCGCAACGTGAATGCTTCCACAGTCAGGCGAGATGGAGAAGTCCCGTTTCCAGAGCGGGCGGGGGCGGCGCTCAAGGACGCCTTCCTGCAGCAGGCGCTCACGATCGCGACGACCAAGTTCATCGAGCTGCGGAAGGAAGCCTTCGAGGGCTTCCCGCAGGGCGACGCGCTCAGGGACCGGGCCCGCGCGATTAAGGAGGCGACGCTCCAGCGGCTGGACTTCTACCTCGATCAGCTCGCCGACAGCATCGAGCGGCTGGGCGGGCGCGTCCACTGGGCCACGACGGGAGACGAGGCGCGGGAGATCATTCTGCGGCTCTGCCGGGACAAGGGCGTCCGAACGGCCGTCAAGAGCAAGTCCATGGCCACCGAGGAGATCGACCTCAACGAGGCGCTGGAGCATGCCGGCGTGACGCCCGTCGAGACCGATCTGGGCGAGTACATCATTCAGCTTGCCCACGAAAAGCCCTCTCATATCATCGCGCCCGCGATCCACAAGACCAAGGGGCAGGTGGCTGAGCTCTTCTCCAGGGAGCTGCACGGTGACTTCGCCGCCGATCCCGAGGTCCTCACGGCCGTGGCGCGCAAGGCCCTGCGCGAGAAATTCCTCCTCGCGGACATGGGGATCACGGGCGCCAACTTCGCGGTGGCCGCGACCGGCACCGTGGCGCTGGTCACCAACGAGGGCAATGGCCGCATGGTCACCTCGCTGCCGCGCATCCACGTGGCCGTGATGGGCATCGAGAAGGTTATCCCGTCCATGACCGACCTCATGGTGTTCCTGGCCCTCTTGGCCCGAAGCGCCACCGGCCAGAAGCTGTCGTCCTATACGACGCTGGTGCGCGGGCCGCGCCAGACGAGCGAGCTCGAGGGGCCCGACGAGTTCCATCTGATCCTGATGGACAATGGCCGCTCGCGGCAGATCGCGGGCACGCTGCGCGAGGCGCTGTACTGCCTGCGCTGCGGCGCCTGCCTCAATGTCTGCCCGGTCTATCGGCAGATCGGCGGGCATGCCTACGGCCATACCTATCCAGGACCCATCGGCATCCTTCTGACGGCGATGCTCAAAGGCACCGAATCGGTGAAGGACCTGGCGCATGCCTCCTCCCTCTGCGGCGCCTGCAAGGACGTCTGTCCAGTGCGCATCGATATCCCGCGAATGCTGATCGAGCTGCGCGAGCATCTGGACCGCGAACGGATCGCGCCCTGGCCCGAGCGGCTCGTGTTCGGCCTCTTCAAGCGTATTCTGCTCTCGCCGGGCGTCTTCCGGCTCTCGGCGACGCTGGGTCGGATTCTTCAGAGACCGTTCGTCAGCAATGGGCGGGTGCGCCGGCTACCGCTGTTCTTCGCCAAGTGGACCCGGACGCGCGATCTGCCGCCCATCGCGGCAAAGACGTTCAGGGAGCGCTGGAAGGAGCTCGGGTAAATGGCGGCGCGGGCCGAATTCCTCGACCGGATCAAGCGGGAAGTGGCCAAGACGCCGGGGCTGTTCCCGGCCACGCCGGCGCCGCGCCCGGCCAATCCCGCCGAGGCCGCCAACATTGTGAAGCGCCAGATCGCCGAGCGCTGGCCTCAGGCGCTCACGCGCTTTCAAGAGGAGTTCGAGCGGGTGGCCGGCGTATTCCATCGCGTCGGCGGCCTGGCGGAGGTTCCCGGGGTGGTGAGCCGCCTCGCCAGGGAGAAGGGCGTGAGCGAGATCGTCTGCTGGGATCCGGCTCCGCTCGGCCTCGATCTGCGGCCGAGCCTCGGCGCCGACGGGCTGAGGGTGAGCGTGGCCGAGGCGGGGCAGGAGAGCGAGGCGGCGCGCATACGCCATCGCGCGGAAGCCGCGCGCGCCGGCATCGGCGTGACCGGCTGCGACTTCGCGCTGGCCGAGACCGGCACCCTCATCCTGATCTCGGGTTCGGGTCGACCCCGTTCCACCTCGCTGCTGCCCGACACCCATGTGGCCGTCTTCGATCGGACGGTGCTGCTCGAATCGCTGGAGCAGGTGGGGATCATGCTGGAAGCGCTGCACGCCGACTCTTCTCGGAGCATGAGCGGAGCCATGATCAACTTCATCACGGGGCCTTCCCGAACGGCCGATATCGAATTGACGCTCACGCGCGGCGTCCACGGCCCGAAGGCAGTGCACGCGATCTTCGTCGAGCAGCCGTGAACGAGCGCCACTTCACTCCCGAAGAGGTGGACGGTCTCATCCCCAGGCTCGGCGAGCTGATGGAGTTGGCCATGGACCGCCACTGCCTGGCCACGGCGCTGCAGCGCCAGCTCCAGGAAGAGCAGGAGCGGGTTCGCGTCTCGGGTGGGGGACTGGTGGACCGGCGCGACTGGAAGGCGCGCGCCGAGCGGCTGGACGGCCTCGCCATCGAGGTGCGCGCGGTGATCGGCGAGATCAATACCCTGGGCGGGACAGTCAAAGATCTCGATCTGGGGCTGGTGGATTTTCCCGGGCTCCTGCCAGAAATCATGGGGGACGAGACCATCAATCTCTGCTGGAAGCACGGCGAGCCACGCGTGCGCTTCTGGCACGGGCTGAACGAAGGCTATGCCCGGCGGAAGCGTCTGCCATGAGGCACCGCGTCGTGCTCTTCGACCTCTTCGACACGCTGGTGCTCTTCGAGCGGGCGCGCATGCCGGAGCTGCAGATCAATGGCCGAACGGTACGCTCCACCGCCGGCCATCTGCACCAGGTGTTCCAGCCTTTCGCCCCCGGCGTCGAGCTGGGAGCCTTTTTCGAGGCGCTCATCGGGAGCTGGAAGGAGGCGGAGCGGATTCGGGAGACGACGCATCGCGAGATCTCGGCACCCGAGCGCTTCGACATGGTGTACCGGAGGCTTGGGCTCGAGCCGTCGATGGTTCCACCCGAGGCCCTCGAGATGCTGCTGAGCACCCATATGCGCGAGCTGTCCAAGGCCGTGGTCTGCCCTTCTCACCACGCGGCCGTCCTGACGGCGCTTCGAAAGGGCCGGCGCCTCGGCGTGGTCTCCAACTTCGACTACACCCCGACGGCGCGGCACATCCTCGAGCGCGAGGGGCTCAGCGCGCTCTTCGAGACCGTGATCGTGTCCGACGAGGTGGGCTGGCGCAAGCCCAAGGCCGTGATCTTCGAGACGGCGCTCAGACGGCTGGACGTGGGGCCGGAGGAGGCGCTCTTCGTGGGGGACCGCGCCGATATCGACGTCGCCGGAGCCCAGGCAGTGGGAATGGCCACTGCCTGGATCAATCGGGACGGGGCGGCGCTGCCGGAGGGAGCGACGGTGCCGGACTTCGAGATCCGCGACCTGAAGGAGCTCGAGGCGATCCTGGGGGACTGAAAGGCGGCAACCCCCTGAATCCCCCGAGCATCAAAAGAGGCGACAGGACTTCGAGGAGGCTGACGTGGCCACGACGCGAAAGGTGATCATCATCGGCTCCGGCCCGGCCGGCTATACGGCGGCCATCTATGCGGCGCGGGCCAATCTCTCCCCCGTCATGTTCACGGGGGTGCAGTCCGGCGGCCAGCTCATGCTGACCACGTTGGTGGAGAACTACCCGGGGTTCGTCGAAGGCATCGATGGGCCGCCGCTCATGGAGACCTTCCAGAAGCAGGCCGAGCGGTTCGGGACCGAGATGATTGCCGACGACGTGACCCGAGTGGACTTCAGCCGCCGGCCCTTCGTCGTGTCGAGCGGCGATGTCACGCTCGAGGCGCATACGGTGATCATCGCGACGGGCGCTTCGGCCAAGCTCATCGGCCTCGAGAGCGAGTCCAAGCTCATGGGTCGCGGCGTTTCCACCTGCGCCACCTGCGATGGCTTCTTCTTCAAGGACCAGAACATCATGGTGGTGGGTGGAGGCGACTCCGCCATGGAGGAGGCTCTCTACCTCTCGCGCCTCGGCCGGAAGGTCGAAGTGGTCCACCGCCGCGACACGCTTCGGGCGTCCAAGATCATGCAGGAGCGCGCCTTCAAGAATCCGAAGATCTCCTTCGTCTGGGACAGCGTGGTCGAGGACGTTAAGGACCCGGCCTTGGGCAAGGTGACGGCAGTGCGGCTGAGGAATCTCAAGACGGGAGCCCAATGGGAAACGCCGGTGGACGGGCTGTTCGTGGCCATCGGTCATCTGCCCAATACCGGCATCTTCAAGGGGCAGGTGGAGCTGCTTCCCAACGAGTACGTGAAGGTCAAGGCGGGAACGACACAGACCTCAGTGCCCGGCGTCTTCGCCGCGGGCGACGTCCAGGACTTCACCTATCGGCAGGCCGTGACCGCGGCCGGCACGGGGTGCATGGCGGCGCTCGAGGCCGAACGCTACCTGGAGGCGCAGGGGTTCGGTCACTGAACCCGCGGGAATGCACCCGGCGTGAGGGAAGTCATCCACCCGAGCCTGCCTCTGCCCGGCCGGCTCTATGCCGGCGCGCGGCCGCCATGGCCCTTTGAAAGCTCCGTCGCCGCGCTGGTCGATCACGGCGTTACCACCATCGCCTGCCTGCTCGAGCCTGGCGAGTTTCCCGCCGACCTCCGAAGCGCCTACGAGGGGGCCGGCCTCAAGCTGCTGTGGTTTCCTGTCGCCGACTTCGAGCCCCCGCGCGACGCCGCCGCATTCGCCGGCTTTCTGCACGTCCTGTTGACCCGGCTCGAGTGCGGAGAAAACCTCTACGTTCACTGCTTGGGCGGCATCGGTCGCACCGGCACCCTGCTGGGCTGCCTCTTCAAGCTGCTGGGAGAGACAGGTGACCCGATCAAGCTCGTCCGTTCGATCTACGCGCGCTCGGCGGTCGAGAGTCCGGCTCAGCTGCGCTTCATCACGGACTTCGACGCCAGGTCCTTCAGATAGTCCCGCGACACCCGGCGGCTCGTCGGCTTCGGCGCGTTAATATATCAATCCTATTGAAATGAGGCAAAAGTCGTACTGGACGAGCACCCCCGTGCCCGTCTATGGTGGGTCGTCGCCCACTCGGGAATGTCGAACAGGGGGGAGGGTCGCTCGGTGTCGATCGACGCGCCATGGTGGTCGTTGGCCGAGCAGGTGATCAGGTTCGATCAAAACAGGCCTGGAGTGTACGAGCTCGGAAACGCGCTCGGTACCGTCGTATACATCGGAAACTCCGCCGATGTGCAGCGGCGGCTCCTGGACCATTTGAAGGCGGCCAGCAGTACGTGTGTCGGCAAGCATGTTACGCAGTACCGCGTCGAGCACACGGGCGAGGACCACGTCACGCGGGCCCGCGAGCTCTACGACGAGCACGTGCGGGCATTCGGCGCGCCGCCCGCGTGTAACGAGGCGCGGCCGTAAGGCCGGCCCCGGGGAAACGGCGCCTAGTTCCCGACCTGAACCGAAGAGCCGAGCTCGCGCAGCATGGCGATGGCCGAGAGGTAGGAGAGCTTGCCGGTGCGCGGGTTCTCCGACGGCACGTTCTCGATCTCGAGCCGGATCCTGCCGAACTCGCCCTCGATGGTGATGCGGTGCTGGTTGCGCTGCTGGCCGGGAACCGCGTAGAGCTTGATCCGGGTCTTCTCGGGGCCGAGGCCGGCGAGCGAGAGCGCGGCCACCACGTTGACATTAGCGGGGAAGGCCCCGACGGCCTCCGTGGCGGGGCCCTCGAAGATCAGGGTTTCTTCCTTGATGGCGTCGAGGTCGATCATGTGCTGCTCGATATAGGGCGCGCCGGCGAGGCCGCGCGGCGGCTTCCGCGTCTCCATCGTCACCGCCGTGATCGTGCCCTCGCGCGCCCCCTTCATCCCGTCCAGGCCGGCGATGGCGCCCGAGGGAACCAGGATCCGGCAGCCGTGCTTCTCGGCCAAGCGCGCCCACTCGTCGAGGACGCCCACCAGCCCGCCCACTGAGAGCACCATGAGATGCTTGCCCGCCGCAAGCACGGCGGGGGCGAGCTCGCGCAGCGCGGCCTGGGTGGCCGCCTCCACGACCAGATCCGACTCGCGGATCAGCTTTTCGAGCGCGAGGGCCCGATGACCCCGCGCCGTGGCCGGATCGCGTACCGTGACGCCGGCCAGCGCGATCCCGGGAATGCCTTTCGTGATGGCCTCGGCGATATGAGTGCCGATCACGCCCATGCCCACGATGCCGACCTTGATCATGATGCCCCTCGTCTCATCCTCGTCAGAACTCCACTTCCTGCTCGGCCTGGGCCAAGCGGGCCTGCGTCCGGTAATGCTGCCACAGGGCCAGGATGACCGAGCCCACTGAGAGCGCGATCAGCATGCCTGAAATCGGGCGCGTCAGGAAGAGCCACGGGTTGGAGTCGGTCATGATGGCCCGCACGAGATTGACCTCGATCTGGTCGCCCAGGATCACGCCCAGGATGAGCGGCGCAAGCGGGAAGCCGAACTTGACCAGGGCGTAGCCCAGGAGTCCGAAGAGGAGCAGCACCCAGACGTTCTCGATAATGTTGTTGAGGGCGTAGGCGCCGATCACGCACAGCACCAGCACCACGGGAACCAGCACGGCCTTGGGGACCGTGACGATGCGCAGGAAAAAGCGGGCGCCGGCGAGGATGATCAGCACCATGAGCGGGTGGGCGAGGATATAGGCGGCGAAGATCCCATACGCCAGGCGCGGCTCCTGGGAGATGAACAGCGGCCCCGGCTGGATGCCGTGGATGATCATGGCGCCCAGCATCACCGCGGTGACGGCGTCGCCCGGGATGCCGAAGGCCATGATGGTCACCAGGGAGCCACCCACGTTCGCGTTATTGGAGGACTCCGAGGCGATGATCCCCTCGGGCGTCCCCGTGCCGAATCGCTCCGGGTGTGCCGAGAACTTCTTCGCCTGGTCGTAGGCCATGATATTGGCCGCGCTCCCACCGATGGCGGGCAGGACGCCGATCAGAATGCCGACGAAGGTGGACCAGAGCAGCAGGAATGGTCGGCCCAAAATCTCCCAGACGATCTTGAGATGGGACACGCTGAGGTTCGGCGCGGAGACGATCTCCAGGTGTTGCGTTCCGGCCGGCCCCATCTTCTCGATATCGGTCATGATCTGGGCGAAGGCGAAGATCCCGATGAGGATCGGCAGGAACTGGAAGCCGCCCCGGAGGAAGTCGGAGCCCATGGTGAGGCGCGGCACGGCCATGATGGGATCGGCGCCGATCACTGTGATAACCAGGCCGATGGCCCCGGAGAGGAGCCCCTTGAGAAGCGAGGCCTCGGTGAGCCCAGCGACCATCGAGAGCGCGAAGACGAAAAGAGAGAAATACTCCCAGGGGCCGAACTCGAGCGCGAAGGCGGCCAGCGGGCCCGTGGCCCCGATGAGGAAGACCCCGCCCAGGATGCCGCCCCAGAACGAGGCCCAGGTGCCGAGCCACACGGCGCGCCCCGGCTGGCCTTTTCGCGCCATCGGGAAGCCGTCGAAGGTCGTGGCGATGGCCGAGGGCGTGCCCGGGATGCCGATGAGGCAGGCGGTGATGAGGCCGCCTGCCGAGCCGCCCACGTACACCCCCGTCATGGCCGCCAGCCCCTGGAGGGGGTCGAGCCCATAGGTGAAAGGCAGGACGAGGATGATGGTCATGGTGATCGTCACGCCCGGAAGCGCGCCGCCCACCACGCCGGCGAGGGTGCCGATGAAGAGCGGCAGCAGGTATTTGAGGTGCAGTACGTTGACGATTCCGGCGGCGAGCAGCTCAAACATGGGCTAGAAGCCGAGCCACCGGCTGCGGGGCAGGAGAACGGAGAGGTAGGTCTCGAAGACCAGATGGGTCACAACCGCCGTGACCGCCGCCACCGCGATGATCCGGATCCAGTGACGTTCGCCGGCGGGCTCGAGGGCCACCTGAAGCGCGACGACGAAGAGGAAGGTCGCCAGGCGGTAGCCGAGCGGCGGCATGAGCAGGACGTAGACGGTGAAGATAGCGAAGGTAATCGCGACCAGGCGATAGTTGCGCGGGGCCCCGGGCGCCGGGCGCGCGTAGGCACCACGACGCCGCGCGAGAACATCGGTGCCGATCAGCACCGCCGACAGCACCGCGGTGATCGTGAGAACGATGCGGGGATAGAATCCGGGGCCGATGGGAACCAGGGCGGGCTGGGGGAGCCCGCGCGTCAGGGCCAGCAGCCACAGGCTCCCGGCGAGGCAGACCGTCCCCGCCCAGCCGTCACGACCGAGCACGGATGGCTACCGCTTGAGCAGCCCCAGGTCGCGCGCCAGGTCCTTGTTCAGCGCGTCGAGCTTCTTGAGGTATTCGGCGTAGGCTTTCCGGTCGAGGTACCGCACCTCGGTGCCCTGCTTCTTCATGGACTCGGCGAACGCCGGGTCCTTGACCGCTTGGGCGCAGGCCCCCTCGAGCTTGGCCTGCACGTCGGCCGGGGTCCCCTTGGGGACCATGATGCCGCGCTCGACGGAGAAGACCACGTTGACGCCCAGCTCCTTGAGCGTGGGCACGTTGGGGATCTCGGGGCTGCGTTTCTCGGTGGCGATGGCGAGGAATTTGAGCTGGCCCGCATCCACCTTGCCCTTTTGGGTGAGATTGGAGTCGGTGAGGTCGATGTGGCCGCCCAGGATGGCGTTCATCCGCGGGGCCAGCCCCTCGTAGGAGACGTATTTGAACTTGATCTTGGCCGCCTTCTCGATCAGCGCCGGGAAGAAGTGGCTCGTTGAGCCCAGCGTGGCGCCGACGGTGATCTCACCGGGACGGGCCTTGGCGTCGTTGAGCAGCTCCTGCCACGAGCTCCATTTGGTCTTGGGGCTGGCCGTGAGCACGGAGGGCGTCGAGGAGATGAGGCAGACGGGCTCGAAGTCCGTGTACGCCACGTCCGAGACGCCGGTGTAATACGTGGAGTGAATGTAGTCGTGGACGGCGTAGAGCGTGTAGCCGTCGGGCGGTGAATTCTTCGCCTCGCGTGCGCCGACGGTGCCCGAGGCCCCGGCCACGTTGGCGATCACGATGGTGCCGCCCATCGCTTTCTGGAAGGCCGGCGCGAATGGGCGGAAGATATTATCCGTATCGCCCCCCGCGGCCCACGGCACGATGAGCTTCACGGGGCGGTCGGGGTAGGCCGCCATGACGGTGCTAAAACCCGCCAGAGCGAGCAGCGAGGCCATCACAACGCACACGATCTTTCGCATCGAAAGCTCCTCTCCGTTCGGGTGGGCGTCGATGAACGCCGCCTGATCATAGCAATGCCGTCGCGGCCCCCGCAACTACCCGTGCTAGAATCGCCGCCAGAGGCTGCTGGATGCCCTCCTTGCCCCGGCTCAAGGAGCCGCTCGAGCGGCTCTACCATGAGTTCGACTGGGCGGCCCGCGCCGAACAGGACGCCATCCGTTCCCCTCTCCGCTACCGTGAGCCCGCCGACATCGAAGTGGTCGGGCTCCTGGCGGCCTGCATGGCGTATGGGCGGGTCGAGCTCTTCGGTCCCTGGGTGGACTGGGCGCTCGCTCGGATGGGAGAGTCGCCCCACCGCTTCGTCCTGGGCTTTGATCCGGCGAAGCACGCGCGACTCTTCGACGGCTTCCATTACCGCTTCAACCGGCCGCGCGATCTGGTCGCGCTCTGTCTGGCGACGCAGCGGCTGCTGATCCGTCACGGCTCGCTGGGCGCCTTCTTCGCCAAAGGTTTCGCGCCCGAGCATCGCGACGTGGGTCCGGCGCTCGAACGCTTTGTCGACGGGTTCCTTCGACAGGATCTCCGGGAGGTGTTTCCGCGCAACCGGCCGTCCTACGGCTACAGGCACTGGTTCACGCGGCCGTCGACGGGTGGGCCGTGCAAGCGCCTGCATCTCTACCTTCGCTGGATGGTGAGGCGTGAGGCGCCCGACTTCGGGCTCTGGCGGGACATCCCGCCTTCCGCGCTCCTGATGCCCGTGGATACCCATGTCGAGAACATGGCGCGCTCGGTCGGGCTCACGCACCGCCGCACCCGGAACTGGAAGATGGCCGAGGAGATCACGGCGGGTCTGCGCCGACTGGATCCCGACGATCCCGTGAAGTACGACTTCGCCCTCTGCCACAAACGGATGTCCGGGCAATGCCTGAACCGCCGCGATCCGCGCGTCTGTCTGCCGTGCGGGCTCCGCCTGGTGTGCCTGCATTGGAAAGGGAGGAAAGGCTAGCATGTCCGACTTCACCACCATCGTGCTGGTCGTGCTGACGGCAGGCGTGATCCTCACGGCGTTCGCGATCTTCGGGCTGTCCGGCCGGTTCAAGGATCTGGAGGCGGCAAAAGGCCTGCCCGACCAGGCGCTGCAGATGCTCCAGCGGGAGATCCAGGCCTCGCGCGAGGAGAGCGCCCGCTCGCAGCTGGCCAATATGGAGTCGCTGCGCCTCGAGATGCATCAGTTCAGCGGCCGGATGGCCACCCAGCTCGGCCAGGTCGGCACGGGCGTCCAACAGCAGCTCCAGCACGTGAGCGATGTCGTGGGCGCGGTGCAGGGGACGCTGGGCCAGCTCGGCGAGGTGACCCAGCGCGTCTTCGACGTGGGGCGCGACATCGCGGGGCTCGAACAGATCCTCAAGTCGCCGAAGATCCGCGGTGGCCTCGGCGAGACCTTTCTCGAGAACATCCTGGGGCTGATGCTGGTCCGGGAGCACTACGAGCTCCAGTACGCCTTCGCGAACGGGACTATTGTCGACGCGGTGGTTCGCATCGGCGGCCGGCTGGTGCCGGTGGATGCCAAGTTCCCGCTCGAGAACTTCCGGCGGCTCGTCGAGGAAACCGACGAGGACAAGCGGCGGCAGTTCCGGCGCGCGTTTGTCCGCGACGTCAAGGCGCGGGTGGACGAGATCGCCAAGCGCTACATCCTGCCGGATGAGAACACCTTCGACTTCGCGCTGATGTACGTTCCCGCGGAGAACGTCTACTACGAGATGGTCGTCAAGAGCGATGCGAGCGCGGAGGAAGAGGCCGTCTCGGAATATGCTCTCGAGCGGCGGGTGATCCCGGTCTCGCCCAATAGTCTCTACGCGTACCTGCGCGTCATCGTGCTGGGATTGAAAGGTCTGCAGATCGAGCGTGACGCCCAGGAGATCCAGGCCCGCCTGGGTCGGCTGAGCGGCGATCTCGAGCGTTTTCGCGACGCGTTCGACACCGTGGGGAAGCATCTCACCAATGCCAAGAACAAGTACGACGAGGCCACGACCGCGCTCGGCCGGCTGGAGGCCAAGCTCGAGGGGATCGACGGCCGCGGAGATCAGGCGGCGCTGCCCGGGACGGGGACGTGATCCTCACCAGCCTTGACTGGCTGGTCATCGCCCTCTACTTCGTCCTCTCGCTCGTCGTCGGCCTCATCTATACCCGACGGGCTGGGGAGAGCGCCGAGGAATACTTCCTCTCTGACCGGAAGCTGCCGTGGTGGCTGGCCGGAACGTCCATGGTCGCCACCACGTTCGCCGCCGACACGCCGCTGGCCGTCACGGGTCTCACGGTGAAGAACGGCATCGCCGGTAATTGGCTGTGGTGGTCGATGGTGATGAGCGGCATGCTCACCGTGTTCTTCTACGCGCGGCTCTGGCGGCGGGCGGGCGTGATGACGGACGCGGAGTTCGCCGAGATCCGCTACTCGGGCCGCCCCGCCGCCTTCCTGCGCGGCTTTCGCGCCTGCTACCTCGCCATCCCCATCAACTGCATCATCATCGGTTGGGTGACCCACGCCATGGCCAAGATCGTGGGTTTGACCATGGGCGTAGGGAAATGGCAGGCGACGGTCGCGCTCTTCGCCATCACCGCGTTTTATTCGACGCTGTCCGGCCTCTGGGGCGTCGTCGTCACCGATGCCTTCCAATTCGTTCTCGCGATGACGGGCTGCATCGCGCTGGCGGTCTTCGCGCTCGGCGCGGTGGGCGGGCTGCCGGGGCTACTCACGGGGCTCAACATGCGCTTCCCCGACGCCTCGCCGCTGACGCTGCTGCCCGATCTCAATGCCGCCTGGATGCCGGCCTTGACCTTCTTCGTCTATATCGCGGTGAATTGGTGGGCATCCTGGTATCCGGGCGCCGAGCCCGGCGGCGGCGGCTATGTGGCCCAGCGCATCCTCGCGACGAAGAACGAGCGGCACGCCTTCCTCGCGGCGCTCTGGTTCAATATCGCCCATTACGTGCTGCGCCCCTGGCCGTGGATCCTGGTGGGGCTGGTCTCCATGCTGCTCTACCCGGGACTGGCGGATCCGGAAGAAGGCTATATCCGGGTGATGGTGGACCATCTGCCGCCGGTCTGGCGGGGCTTCATGTTGGCTGCCTTCTTTGCGGCCTACATGTCCACCATCTCCACGCATCTGAACTGGGGCGCGTCCTACCTCGTCAACGACGTCTATCGGCGATATATCCGACCCGCGGCCACGGACGCTCATTTCGCCATGATCGGGCGGATAGCCACGCTTGGAATCATGGTGATCGCGGGCGTCATCACCTACCAGCTCAAATCCGTCGAGGGCGCCTGGAAGTTTCTGCTGGCCATCGGGGCCGGCACGGGACTGGTCTATCTGCTGCGCTGGTACTGGTGGCGCATCAATGCCTGGTCCGAGGTCTCGGCCATGATCGCGGCCCTCGTGATCTCGCTGAGCCTCCAGTACGGCGCGGGTCTCGACGCCGACAAGCCGCTGGGCTTCGCGTGGCTGATGCTCTGGACGGTGGCGGGCACGACCGCGGTGTGGCTGGTCGTAACCTTTCTCACGCCTCCCGAGCCCGTGGCGCAGCTCAAGCGGTTCTATGATCGCGTGCGGCCGGGCGGCTGGGGGTGGGAAGAGATCGCAGGGAGCGCGGAGGAGGAAGGGCCGGGCTATACGGGCCTGCTGCAGTGGATCGCGGGCTGCGCCATCGTCTATCTGGGGCTCTTCGGCACGGGCCAGCTCATGCTCGGCCGGCCGTGGCTCGGCGGCCTCTTCGTCGCGGGGGCGCTCGCGCTCATCGCATGGATCCTGACGCGCGTGGAGAGCGCCGAGCTCGAATAGCGCGCTGTGGTAGACTGACGCCATGGCTGCCATCGAATTCCAGGTTTACGGTATCAATCTCCTGGTTCGACTTCTTCCCGAGGCTCCCGCCGACGTCCGTGTGCACTGCCCGAAGGGCTCGCCGATCCGTTACGGCGAGGTAGTGGGCCGCGGCGACGGCTTCGACGAAGGCGCCAATGCGTTCCGCGACATGCCGCCGCTGCGCTCGGTCGTCGCCTTCGAAGAGAACCCCGAAGAGGTCGAGGGGCATTACTTCTACATCGGCGGCGACGAGCACCGCGTGATCCGCCTCGACGCGGTGATCCTGTCCTTCCCCCTCGAGTAGCGCCGCCCGCGCGGTGAGCGCTCTCCCGCACCTCCTCCGCACCATCGATCCCGACGAAGTCGTCGATCTCACGCGGTCGCTCGTCCGCATTCCCAGCGTCTATCGCCCCGGCGATCCCGACGGCACCGAAGCCAAGATTGCCGCCTTCATCGAGGGCTGGCTGCGGCGCGAGGGCTTCCAGGTCGAGGTGCAGGAGGTGGCGCCCGGCCGGCCGAATGTGATCGGCTGGATCGGGGAGAAATCGCCGGGACGCCGGAGCCTGCTGCTCGAAGGCCATACCGATGTGGTGACCGAGGGCGATCCCAACGAGTGGACCCATCCGCCCTTCGCCGCCGAGCTGGCCGATGGTCGCATCTACGGCCGGGGCGCCGCCGATATGAAAAGCGGCTTGGCCGCCGCGATGGTCGCGGCCGCGGCCTTCAGGCGCGCCGGCATTACCCCGCGGGGCAAGCTGGTGCTGGGCGCCCTCGTGGACGAGGAGGACGGAATGCTGGGCGTGAGGCACCTGATCAAAACGCCCGTCGGCCGCGAGCTCGATGCCGCGATCATCTGCGAGCCCGAGGAGAACGAGCTCTGCCTCGAGCAGCGCGGGGTCGTCTGGGCGCGCTTCAGGATCCGCGGCAAGATGGCCCATGGCGCCATGCCCGAGGCGGGGATCAATCCCATCGCCTGTCTCGCCGCCTTGCTGCGCGAGGCGCCCGCGCTGGAAAAGCGGCTCCGGAAGCGCTGCGAGCGGAGCCGCTACCTCAAGCCGCCGACGGCCACACCCACCATCGTCCAGTCGCCGCCGCGCGGCGTCGGCGTGCCGCAGTCCAATGTGATTCCCGCCGTGGCCGAGATGACGCTGGACATCCGCCTCACTCCGGGCATCGACGCCGACGGCATCCGGGAGGAGATGGAGGGGCTCTGCCGCAAGGCAGCCGAGGCGCCTCCCGGCGTCAAGGTGGAATGGGAGCCCGTCAATCCGTTCCGGCTGGCCACCCGCGTGGACAGGTCCGAGACGCTGGTGCAGGCGATGATCAAGGGCGTCAAGGAGGCGACGGGTCGGAGCGCGAAGTACGGCGGCGTACCGGGGTCCACCGACGGCACTATTCTAAGGATGGAGCTGGGCATCCCGATCGTGACCTGCGGGCCCGGGAACCGGCTCATCCCCCATCAGGCTGACGAATACGTCGAGGTCTCAGAACTCGTTGATGCTGCAAAGATTTACGCGGCTTCGGCTCTGAACTATCTCGAAGCCTAGTGGCCTACGCCGCCCTCGTCCTCGCGGGGGTGATCTGGGGACTGACCTTCCCGCTCATGAAAATCGCCATCGCCCGCTTCGAGCCTCAGCATGTGGCGGTATACCGTCTGGTCTTCGCCTGCGTGGGCAGTATCGTCTTGCTGCCCGCCGTGGTATGGGGACGCTGGCGGTGGCCGGTCCGTTCCGATTTGGGCTTCCTCGTTCTGCTGGGTGTTCTCGTCGGCTGGGGCCAGGGCGTGGCCTTCACCTATGGTCTGGCCTGGACTCCCGTGACGACGGCCGCCCTCATCGTCCCTCTCAATCCGATTTTCACTGTGCTGCTCGCCTCTTGGTGGCTCCAGGAGCGGGTGACGGCGCTTCAGTGGCTGGGTGTGGGCCTGGCCGCGATGGGGATGGTCGTGCTCGTCCTCCGTCGCGGCGGCGGCATGGAGGGAGGTCATGTCGCCGGTCCCTTGATCATGGCCTTGGCGCCGCTGTCCTGGGCCATCTTCACCGTGGTGAGCAAGCCTCTGCTTCTGCGCTACCATCCTCCTGTGCTCACGACCTATACCACCGTCCTTGGCGCCCTCAGCGTGCTGCCCATGGCCCGGCCGGCTACGCTGGGTGGGCTGATCGACTCCACATGGACTGAGTTCGGTGTCGTGGTCTATGTCGGCGCCGTCGCGCTGGCCGGCGGTTTCTACCTCTGGTATGTCGGGCTGGCCCGATTGGGTGCCGCGCGCGCCGCTTCCTTCGCGCTCCTGGTCCCGCTCTTCGGCGTGCTGGGCGGCGTGCTCTTCCTGGGCGAGCCCATCGGTTGGCCGCTGCTTGCCGGCGGCGGTCTCATCCTGACCGGAATGCGGCTGGTCCTGGCTCCCCAGCGAGCAGCGCATGGCTGAGCACGACGCGATGCGGCCTCGTCTGAGAATGCTCGAGGCCTTCCCGCTCCAGCACGACGGCCAGCGGCTGATCGGGCTACGGGATCCGGCCGGCTTCACGGATCAGGTGGCGCTCTTGCCGATCCCGATCCTGGATCTCGTGTCTCTCTTCGACGGCGAGCACTCGGTGGCGGAGATGCGGGAGATTCTCGCCAAGCGCCACGGCGAGGCGCCCACCGCCGAGCAGATCATGAGCTTGGTCGAGCAGCTTGACGCGTCGGGCTTCCTCGAAAGCGAGCGCTTCGCGGCGCGGCGCCGGGCCATCGAGGAAGCCTTTCGGCTGAGCCCGGTGAGGCCGGCCGCTCATGCGGGTGGGGCATACGCCTCCGAGCCCGAGGCGCTCACACGGCAGATCGCATCGTTCTTCGAGCACGCCGACGGGCCGGGGCCCGAGCCGCCGATCGTGCCGGCCGGCGCCCCTGTGGTGAGGGGACTGCTGGCGCCCCATATCGACTTTCACCGCGGCGGCCCCACCTATGCCTGGGCCTATCGGGAGCTGCTGGCGCGCGCCGACGCCGATCTCTTCGTGATCCTCGGCACCTGCCACGCGGGCATGGACGATCCCTTCGCCATTACGCTCAAGCCATTTGAGACGCCACTCGGCCCCGTCCCGGTGGACCGCGATTTCTTCGAGGCGCTGCACCGGCGCGCCGGGCAGGACCTGCTCGCCTCGGAGTCCACCCATCGCGGCGAGCATTCGATAGAATTCCAGGCCGTGATGCTGAAGACGCTGCTGGGCGAGCGCCGGCCCTTCACGATCCTGCCGGTGCTGGCCTCCTTTCTCCACGAGGCCGTGCTGATGCGGCGGGATCCCGAGGCGGATGTCCGGATCCCGCGCTTCATCGACGCCCTGCTGGGGACCATGGCCGCGTCGGGTCGCCGGGTCTGCCTCATCGGCGGCGTCGATCTGGCCCACGTGGGACCGCGCTTTGGCGATCCTGAGGCGAATTCAGCCGAGTCGCTCGCCGCCGTCGCGGCGGCTGATCGCAGCATGCTCGAGGCGGTGACGGCCGGCGAGCCCACGGGCTTCTTTGGCTCGGTGCTGGCGGATCAGGACGCGCGGCGGATCTGTGGGCTGTCACCGATCTACACCTTCCTGCGCGCGCTGCCGGGTGTCCAGGGCCGGCTCCTCCGCTACAGCCAGTGGCCGGATCCGGAGGGCGCGGTGAGCTTCTGCGCGGCGGTCTTTCCATGACGGCGCCCTCCGATCCCTCGACCTGGACGCTGCCGCGGCTTCGCATCGATCGCGAGGGGGCGTGGTTTCACGAGGACGAGGAGATCACCCATGCGGGCATTCTGGCCAATCTGTGGGGCAACCTGCAGGTCGACGCCCAGGGCCATTTCATCCAGATCGGCCGGGCGCGCGTGCCTGTCGAGGTGGAGGACGCCCCGTTCGTCGCGGTGCGGGTGGAGCCGGCAGGGAATGGGCTGGTGCTGACGCTCAATGACATGAGCCGCGAGCTCCTCGCGCCCGAGACGCTGGCCTTCAAGAGCGGCGGCATCCCGTATTGCCGGGTCAAGGAGCGCCGCTTCACCTGCCGCTTGAGCCGTGCCGCGACCTACCAGCTCCTCCAGCACGTGGAACAGGACGCGGCCGGCGGCGCGACGCTGGTCCTCGGCGGCGCCCGCTACGCGCTGCCCGGCTTGTCCGAGCGCCCACCCGAGCGATAAGCTGAGATCGCGCGCATCCCCGCCTCGTCCTTCGCGGCCAGCAACTGGTGCAGCGGCCCGTTCTCTCGCCACGCCTGGCAGGTGTTGACGAACCAGGCCCCGGCACTCTCGGTCCACGACTTGGGCTTGTGGGCAAAGGCCGCGCCGGCCGCCTGCTTGACCGCCGGCGCCATCGCGTGGATGAGCGCGGTGATGTGGGCGCAGCCCTTGGCGCGGCCAAAGCGCTCGTTGATGGCCCGCGTGAATCCCTGAGCCACGGACAGGCCGACCAGATCCTGGAGCGCGGGCAGGGCCTCGGGACAAATCTGATAGGGATGCGCCTGCATCCCCGCCTCGACTCCGGTGATGGTCAGATCCGAGTGGCGCACCCGCAGCGCCACCGTCATGTGATGGATGAGGGGCGGCGGCTCGGCGCCGAACCACGGCGGGCCGCCGCCCCGTGGCCGCTCGTCCGTCAGGCGCCCCGTCAGAAGGAGCTCGTCGTCGCCTGCCTCCACGGTTTCGATCCGTATCGTCCGGACATGGATCGGCTCATTGGCTTCGGTCATGCGCAGCCTGCCTCCTTGCGGGCAAGGGGATGAGAGCAACGAGTCCGAGTCTAGTGGCGCGGCGGCCTGCGGTCAATGATGGCCGCCACCCCTGTCCGTGGCCCGGCTTAGAGCTCAGTCCGCGATCCGGGCAGAGCCGGTTCACTTGGCCGGCCGTATGTGCGCCGGGCCCCGGAATCGGCTCAGATTGCAGGCGGTATTGATCAGCGAGACGTGAGTGAAGGCCTGCGGGAAGTTCCCAACCAGGCGCTTCGCCTCGCAGTCGTATTCCTCCGAGAGGAGGCCGACGTCGTTAGCGAGCCCAAGGAGACGCTCGAAGCAGCCTCGCGCATCATCCCCGCGGCCCAGAAGGATCATGTTATCGGCCAGCCAGAACGTGCAGGGGAGGAAGGTACCTTCCCCAGGCGGCAGGCCGTCGAGGCTCTGTCGCGTCGGATAGCGGGCCACGAAGCCGTCGTGAACCAGCTCGCGCTCGATCGCTTCGACGGTGCCCCGGATCCGCGGATCGCCCGGAGGCAGGAAACCGACGAGGGCCATCATGAGGAGGCTCGCGTCGAGCTCGGTGGCCCCGTAGTACTGGACGAACGTGTTCCGCGAGGCGTCGTAGGCCTCCCGACACACCTCGTCGTGAATGTGCTCCCGGAGCCCCCGCCATCGGTCGGTGGGACCGCGCAGGCCGAACCGCTCGACATCCTTCACCATCCGATCCAGCGCGACCCAGGCCATCACCTTCGAGTGGGTGAACTGCCGCCGGGGGCCGCGCACCTCCCAAATGCCCTCGTCGGCCTGGTCCCAGACCTGCTCGAGGTGCTCGATGAGCTTCTGCTGCACGCGCCAGGCGTCGTCCCCGGATGGGAGCCCCTCCCGGCGCGCCACGTGGATGGCGTCCATCACCTCGCCGAAGATGTCGAGCTGAAACTGCTGGTGGGCGGCGTTGCCGATGCGAACGGGCGCGGAGCCCTCGTAACCCGGCAGCCAGGGTAGCGTGAGCTCGGTGAGCCGCCGCTCGCCGGCGAGCCCGTACATGATCTGGATCTGGTCGGGATTGCCTGCCACCGCTCGCAGGAGCCATTCCCGCCATGCGCGGGCCTCGTCGACATAGCCGCCCATCATGAGGGCGTAAAGGGTGAACGTCGCGTCGCGCAGCCAGCAGAGGCGGTAGTCCCAATTGCGCACCCCGCCGAGCCGCTCGGGCAGAGACGTGGTGGGGGCCGCCACGATGCCGCCCGTCGGCGCGTAGGTCATCGCCTTCAGGGTGATCAGCGAGCGGAGGACGATGTCTTTCCACGGGCCCTCGTAGCGGCAGCGGGCCGACCAGGCCTCCCACCACTCGGTCGTGTCCCGGATGGCCCCGGCCACATCGCGTTCCGCCGGCATCTCCTCGTGCGAAGCCTGCCACGAGAGATCGAACCCGACCTGCTCGCCTTCGGCGACCTCGAACTCGCCGACGGTCGTCAAATCCGCGCCGCGCAGGGTAGTGTCCGCCCGGAGGAAGAGCGCGTCGGGGCCGGCGATCGCGCGGATACCGCGGTCGATCCGCCGCACCCACGGCACGATGGACCCGTAGTCGAAGCGGATGACGAGCTGCATCCGCATCGGCACGCGGCCGCGCAGGCCCACGACCATGCGGACAAGGTCGGGCGTCGCGGTGCGGGGTGGCATGCAATCGACGACGCGAACGGCGCCGCCCTCGAGCTCGTACTCGGTCTCGAGGACCAGCGTTCCCGGGCGATAGCGGCGGCGGATGTGCCGCGGCTCGACGGCGGGCGCCAGTAGCCAGCGGCCGTGCTCCGGCGTCCCGAGCAGCGCGGCGAAGCACGCTCCGGAGTCAAAGCGTGGGACGCAGAGCCAGTCGATCGATCCGTCCCGTCCGACGAGCGCAGCGGTCTGGCAGTCGCCGATCAGGGCATAGTCCTCGATGCGCGACGCCATGACGGTATCCTCGACGGTCACTATATCGCGCGGCGAGAGCGACGGCGCGCAAACAGGTGAGGTTGACTGGGAGCGCCGGGCGTCCTAGGCTGGATATGAGGAGCTCGGGTCCACATGAAGGGAGTGTTCGCCCTTTCGCCGATGGCCGCCCTGATCGCGCTGCTCTCGCTCTGCGCCCCTGCGGCGCAGGGCGAGGATCAGCGCCCTGATCTCCGGATGGAGCGGTCCCCCGCGCCGGTGCCACTCGCGCCTCGGGATGCGCGGAAGTCCATGGAGAAGGACGTCGAGCAGGCCCGCAAGGAGCTGAAGGCGCAGCAGCGGACGGACGCAATCGCCCGCGACACTGGGCGCACCGTTCCGAGCCGGCCCGATCTCGCGCCGGACGTGACGGGCGGGATCCAGTCGCGCGCCGTCCGCGACGCCCTCCGCTCCCGCTAGTCCTTCGTCGCTCTCCGGGGCCGATCCGAGTTAGGTGAGCGCGTCCCGGCCTTGGGTCGACGCGCCAGCCGCTCTGTGTCAAACTCCCCGACAGCCATGGACGACGGCCGCTCTGCGCGACGGACGCTGTCGGTACTCACCGCGCTGAATGCGCTCAACTATGCCGACCGCTATGTCGGGGCGGCGGTGCTGCCGCTCATCCTCGCCGGTCTGGCCCTTTCCGACGCCCAGGGCGGACTGCTGCAGTCCGCCTTCATCGTCACCTACTCTCTCGTCTCTCCCTTCGCGGGATGGGCGGGTGATCGGTATCCACGGCTGCCGATCGCGGCGGCGGGAGTGGTGGTCTGGAGCCTGGCTGTCATCGCCTCGGGACTCGCGCCGAGCTTTGTCCTGCTACTTGCCGCCCGCGCGGTCACCGGCGTGGGGGAAGCCGGATACGCCGTGGTCACGCCATCGCTCCTGTCCGACCACTACCCGCGGGAGCAGCGGGGCCGGGCGATGGCCATCTTTTACGCCGCCATGCCGGTGGGAACGGCGCTGGGCTATGCCGTCGGCGGAGCGGTGGGCAGCCATCTGGGATGGCAGGCCGCCTTCTTCGTCGCCGGAGCGCCGGGGCTCTTGCTGGCGCTCTCGCTCCTGTCCCTGCGTGAGCCGCCGCGCGGAGCGTTCGAGGGCGGCGCGCCGCCCGCGGCCAGTCCCTTGGCGCTTGGGGCCTCGCTGCGCGCGCTGGCGGCCCGCCCGAGCTATGTCTCGAATACCGCGGCCCAGGTCCTCTATACCTTCTCCATGGGAGGTCTGGCAGTGTGGATGCCCACCTATTTCGTCCGGGAGCGGCATATCCCGCTGACCACGGCGACCACCAGCTTTGGCGCGCTGCTCCTGATCGCCGGCTTCCTCGGCACGCTGGCCGGAGGCCAGCTCGGCGATCGCGTGGCCCGGCGGCTGCGGGGGGCGCAGTTCGCCGTGTCCGGTTGGAGCCTGATCGCGTCGCTTGGCTTCACGCTCGCGGCGGTCTTGTCCCCCGACCCCGCGGTGTTCTGGCCGGCGATGTTCGGTTCCCTGTTCCTGCTCTTTCTCAATGTCGGGCCCTTGAACGCCGCGATGGCGAATGTCCTGCCGGCGGACCTGCGGGCGCGCGGCTTCGCGATCACTATCCTCGCCATCCATATGCTCGGCGACGCGGCGTCTCCGTGGCTGATCGGCGTGGTCTCTGACCGCGTCGGGCTCACGGCGCCGGTGCTGGGGGCCGGAGCGCTGCTGGGCGTGTCGGGCATCGTCCTGCTTGCCGGACGGAACGCGCTGGATCGTGACACGCAGGCGGTGGCCCATTCGGGCGAGGCCATCAAGGCGAACAGAGAGCGCATGGGGACCCCCGGAACGTGAACCACCGCGCGGATAGGGTCGCCGTCGTTGTCGCCGGCATCGCGCTCGGCGCCTGCATGGTCGCGCTCCTCCACCCTGGCGGTGGCGACGGGCGGGGACCCTACGGACTGCAGGTATGGAAGCTCGACTTCCACGCGCGATAGCCACCACCCTGCTCGCCGGCGTCGCGGCGCTGCTGCTGTCAAGCGGCCCGGCAGCTCCCCAAGTCCAGATCACGGATGCGAGCGTCGACGAGCTCCTGAAGCGCGCGGAGGAGGCGTATCGCCAAGGCCGGACCGCGGAAGCCGCGCGCGAGCTGAATCGGGTCGCGAGCTGGGCGAGCCACATCCGCGACGTGGCGCCCGGCAGCCGCGATCCCGCTGAGGATCGGGCTTTCGCAGAACGCATCTACCAGCGGGTGCTCACGACGGTCGCACGGACCTTCGGCGCTGAGCATGTCAATGTCGCGGATGCCCTGATGGGCCTCGCCGCGCTCTACATTGAGCAGCGGCGCTCCGCCGAGGCTGAGCCGCTGCTGCGCCGCGCGCTGGGCATCGCCGAGCGCGCCCCTGCGCCATCCGACGACCACCGACAGGCCGCCGTGGCGAGAGTCCTGGGTCAGATGGGGTTGCTGGAGGAGTCGCGGGGACGGAGCGCCGAGGCCGAGGCCCACTACCGGCGAGCGCTGGCCATCGTCGAGAGGCTGCCCCCGCGCTTCCGCCACGGGGCCGGCGGGGCAGTCAGGGAGTACTTGCGATTCCTGCGTGAGAACAATCGGGCGCAGGAGGCGGCGGCGATTGAGGCGCGCTTCTCGCGGTGAAAGCGCCCTCCGCGGTTGACAACCAGGGGAAGCTCTCGCAGAGTGACGTCCATGCGCATCGTCGTGATGGGGTCGGGCGGCACCGGCGGCTATTTCGGCGCCAAGCTGGCGCGCGCGGGCGAGGAGGTCACCTTCGTCGCTCGGGGTGAGCATCTCGACGCGATTCGGAAAAACGGACTTCGGGTGAGATCGGCGGCGGAGGGGGAGTGGGTGGTCCAATCGCCGGCGGTGGAGAGGCTCGAGGGGCAGCCGCCGGCCGACTTGGTTCTCTTCTGCGTCAAGTCCTTCGACACTGAGAGCGCGGGCGAGGCCATCAAGCCTGTGGTGGGATCGGCCACGGCCGTGCTGCCGGTGCAGAACGGCGTGGACAATGAAGAGAAGCTCGAGCGCATCCTGGGGCCTGGCCATGTCATGGGCGGCATTGCCCAGGTGCTGGCCACGATCGAGTCGCCTGGCGTGATCAGCCACAGGTTCCTGGGCCGCATCGTCTTCGGCGAGATGGACGGGCGCGAGAGCGAGCGGGCGCGGGCTTTTCTGGCCGCCTGCGAGCGGGCGGGTATCGCCGCCGAGATCTCGCCCAATATGCTCCGCACGCTTTGGGAGAAGTACGTGTTCATCGCCGCGCACGCCGGCACGACGGCGGTGACGCGCAGCCCGGCCGGTGTGGTCAGGAGTGTGCCCGAGACCCGGCGCCTGTACCGCCTCATCCTCGAGGAGATGGTGGCGCTCGGAAACGCCGCAGGCGCGGGGCTCGCTCCCGGCTTGGTCGATACGTGCCTCGGCATGCTGGACAATCTGGGGCCCGCCTTCACCTCTTCGCTCCATCACGACCTGGCCCAGGGCAGGCGGCTCGAGCTGGAGGCTCTTCACGGCCATGCGGTGAGGCTTGGGGAGCGCTACGGCGTGCCCACGCCGGCGGTTTTCGCGGTGTACGCCGCGCTCCGCCCCTATCGGGACGGCGTGCCGGCCGCTTCCTGACCGCGCGCCGGGCCGGGCATCGCCCGGCCTGTTCTATACTGAACGGGTGTCCACTGCTCACCGGCTCCTGAGATATCTGCTGCGCTATCGGTGGCGCTATGCCGCCGGCGCGGGCTGCCTCGTTCTCGCCACGGGCTTCTCACTCGGCATTCCCTGGACAGTGAAGCTCGCGGTGGATGCCCTCGGGCGCGGCGCGCCCGTCGGGCGTTACGTGCTGGTTATCCTCCTCCTCGCGGCGGGCCACGGCGCGGCTCGGCTCGGCTCGCGCTTCACCATCATCGGCGCGGGGCAATGGGTGGAGCACGATGTGCGTGCCGATCTCTACGCGCATCTGCAGGCGCTGCCGCCGGCCTTCTACCACCGCCGCCCGACCGGCGACCTGATGTCGCGCGCCTCCAACGACATCGCCGCCCTCCGGATGCTGGCTGGCTTCGGTATCGTGATGCTGGTCGGCACCTCGCTGACTTTCCTGGGGACGCTGGGCGCGATGTGGGCCATCGATCCGTGGCTCACGCTCTATGCGCTCGCGCCATTCCCGGCGCTGGTGCTGGTCGCCAAGCGCTTCAATCACGACGTCGAGGTGCGCTCCACGGCCGTCCAGGAGCAGCTGGGCGCCCTTTCGGCCAAGGTGCAGGAGAACCTCTCCGGTATGCCGGTGGTTCGCGCCTACACGATGGAGGAGCGGGAAATCGCCGGCTTCGCTCGGCTGAACCGGGAGTATCTGGCACGCAGCCTCGGCTTGGCGCGCACCCAGGCCGTGGCCTGGCCGATGCTTGGATTCATCTCGGGGCTGGGCGCCCTCATCGTCCTCTGGCTGGGCGGCAAGGCCGTGGTAGACGGTCGCATCACGCTGGGCGCATTCGTCGCCTTCAACGGCTACCTCGCCTATCTCGCCTGGCCGACCATCGCGCTGGGCTGGACCTTGGCCAATGTCAAGCGCGGCTTGGCCTCGATGCAGCGCATCGTCGAGATCCTCGACGAGCCCGAGCCCCCACAGCCTGCGCGGCCGGTGTCCGGCATGCTCGAGACCGGACCGATCGAGTTCAAACATCTCAGTTTCGCCTACGAAGGCCGCGGCGCTGCGCTGAGCGATGTGAGCTTCACGGTGCCGGAGGGCGGACTTGCGGCCGTCGTCGGTCCCACGGGAAGCGGCAAGTCCACGCTGGGCCTGCTGCTGTGCCGGCTCTTCGATCCGCCGCCGGGCTCAGTATTCATCGGCGGCGTGGATGTCCGGGAGCTTCCCTTGGACAGGCTGAGGCGCTCGGTGGGGTATGTGCCCCAGGAGGCATTTCTCTTCTCCCGCCCGCTCAGGGAGAACGTGCTGCTGGCCGACGACGGCCTCGGCCATGACCGGCTCGAGGCGGTTGGGCGGACGGCGGGTATCGAGGCCGACGTCGCCGGCTTTCCGAGCGGCTGGGACACCGTGGTCGGTGAGCGGGGGCTGACGCTGTCCGGGGGTCAGCGCCAGCGGGTGGCGCTGGCCCGAGCGCTGGCCGCCGACCCGCCGTTCCTCGTCCTCGACGACGCCCTGGCCTCAGTCGACGCCGCCAAAGAGTGGGAGATCCTTCAGGCGCTGAAGACGGCCGTCCGCGGGCGCACGACCTTGCTCATGACCCACCGGCTGCGCGCCGCGGAAGAGGCCGATCACGTGGTGGTGCTCGACGAAGGCCGGGTCGTCGAGCAGGGACGCCATGCCGAGCTGCTCAACTCCGGCGGCCTCTACTCCCGGCTGTGGAGAGTCCAGCAGATTGAGAACGAGATCGCCAATGCATAGCCGGGCAGGGAAGACACGAGGCGCAGCGAGCCCGGAGGGGCGAGCTGAGGCGCGAAGTGGGGGAGTGCGGGGGCCATGTCTGGGCCCCCGCAGATGAATGATGAGCTTGCCAATGCATAGCCGGGCAGGGAAGACACGAGGCGCAGCGAGCCCGGAGGGGCGAGCTGAGGCGCGAAGTGGGGGAGTGCGGGGGCCATGTCTGGGCCCCCGCAGATGAATGAAATCGCCAATGCATGACGACGAGATCCTCGGCAAAGCCTATGACGCGCGGCTGATGCGGCGCATCTGGGAGCATGCGCGCTCCCACCGGGGGCTCGTGCTGCTCTCGCTGCTGCTCTTCCCGCTCGCCACCCTGCTCGAGCTGCTCCAGCCTTACCTCGTCAAGATCGCCATCGACGAGCATATCCTGAGGCGGGACTGGCCCGGCCTCGGGCGCATCGCGGCGCTCTTCCTGCTCACCCTGCTCGTGCTCTATGCCCTGCGTGTGGCACAAGCCTATCTCACCCAGCTCACGGGCCAGCGGGTCATGCACGATCTGCGGAACGCGCTCTTCGCCCACCTCCAGCGGATGGACGCGGCCTTCTTCGACCGCCATCCCGTCGGGCGGCTGATGACGCGCGTGCTAAACGATGTCGAGGCGATCAACGAGCTGTTCACCAGCGGCGTGGTCTCGGTGCTGGGCGACGTCTTCACCCTCACCGGTGTCGTCGTGATCATGCTCGGGATGAACTGGCGGCTGGCGCTGGTGACCTTCGCCCTCGTTCCGGTGCTTGTCCTGGGGGCCGGCTACTTCAGGCTGAAGGCCCGGGACAGCTACCGGGGCGTGCGCACTCGGCTGGCGCGGCTCAATGCCTTCCTTCAGGAATCCCTCCAGGGCATGGCGGTGATCCAGCTCTTCGCCCGCGAGGGGCGGGAGCGCCGGCTCTTCGGTAGCCTCAACGCGGATCTCCGCCGCGCCCAGTTCCGCTCGACCTTCTACGAGGCCTCGCTCTACGCCGGCGTCGAGGCCATCGGGTCGTCCGCCGTCGCGCTCTTGCTCTGGTACGGCGGGGGACAGGTGGTGGCCGGCGCGCTGACGTTCGGGGGCCTGGTGGCGTTCCTCGAATACACGAACCGCTTCTTCCTGCCGATCCGCGACCTCGGGGCCAAGTACACGGTGATGCAGGCGGCCATGGTCTCGGCCGAACGGATCTTCGGCCTCCTCGACACTGAGCCCGCGATTCGGGCCCGGCCCGCCGGGGCGACCGTGTCGGCTCCCGATGGCACGGGACCCGCGGTGGAGTTCCGGGATGTCTGGTTCGCCTATGAGAACGAGCAATGGGTGCTGCAGGACTGCTCGTTCTCGGTCTCGCGCGGGCAGCAGGTGGCGCTGGTGGGACCGACCGGGGAGGGCAAGACCACGGTGGCGCGGCTGATGACGCGCGCCTACGACGTGACGCGCGGGCAGGTGCTGGTGGAAGGCCGCGATGTGCGCGACTGGGACCTCCGCGCCCTGCGCCGGCACGTGGGATTGATCCCGCAAGAGGTCTTTCTCTTCAGTGGCACCGTGGAGGACAACCTTCGCCTTGGCCGCGACGGCGCCGTGACGGCGGGGGAAGTGGAGAGCGCGCTGGTGGCGGCCAATGCGGCGCGCCTGGTCGCCGGGCTGCCGCGCGGTCTGCAGGAAGACCTCAGGGAGCGCGGCGTCAACCTCTCGCAGGGGCAGCGGCAGCTGCTGGCCATTGCCCGGGCCCTCATCTATAATCCTCGCGTCCTGGCGCTGGACGAAGCCACCTCCAGCGTGGATCCCGAATCCGAGGCGCTGATCCGCGCGGGGCTGGCGCGGCTCGTCGAGGAGAGGACGAGCGTGATCATCGCCCATCGGCTCTCGACCATCCAGCGGGCGGACCGTATCCTCGTGCTCCACAAGGGCCAGGTGAGGGAGGCCGGCCGTCATGCCGAGCTGCTGGCCCGCGGCGGCCTCTACTCGCGGCTCTACGAGCTGCAGTTCGGCCTCGGCCGGGCATGAGCCGCTTTCATCGCGCGGTATATGGCCTGGTGAGGAAGATCCCGCGCGGAGAAGTGGCGACGTATGGGCAGATCGCCGCCCTCCTCGGCTATCCGCGGGCAGCGCGCGCGGTGGGTTATGCGATGCGCCACTGTGCGCCGGGCATGCCCTGGCACCGGGTGGTGAACGCGCGGGGCGGAATCAGCCTGCGGGCCAATGTCGGCTCTATGCTGACCCAGCGGGTGCTGCTGGAGCAGGAAGGCGTGCCGGTGCGCCGCGGGCGCGTCCGGTTGGATCGGCATCGCTGGCGTGGCCCGCGTCGCGCCCCACGGGGGGAGCTGGCGGCACTGTCACGGCTCTGAACGGAGACACTCGACCATGCGACTCGGACTGAACCTGAGCTATTCGGGCTCGCAGCTTGGACTCAACCTGCCGCTCATCCAGGAGGCGGATCGCCTGGGCTTTCACTCGGTGTGGTCCGCCGAGGCGTACGGCTCGGACGCCGTCTCGGTCATCGCGTGGATCGCGGCGCAGACCAAGCGCATCGGTGTGGGGACGGCGATCATGCAGATTCCGGCTCGCACCCCGACCCTGGCGGCGACCACGGCGCTCACGCTCGATCAGCTCTCGGGCGGCCGCTTTCTCCTGGGGCTTGGTGTGTCGGGGCCGCAGGTGGTCGAGGGCTGGCATGGCGTGGCGTTCGGCAAACCGCTGGCCAAGACTCGGGAATACGTGGAAATCGTCCGGGCGGTGTGGAGGCGGGAGAAGCCGCTGGAGTTCAAGGGCGCCTACTATCAGATCCCGTATATGGGCTCCGATGCCACGGGACTGGGCAAGCCGCTCAAGTCCATTCTTCACGGCCGCCCGGATATCCCGATTTACCTGGCCGCGATCGGGCCCAAAAACGTGGCGCTGGCCGCCGAGATCGCGGACGGCTGGCTGCCGGTGTACTTCTCGCCCGACCGCATGTCCATCTTCACGCCGCATCTCGACGCGGGATTCAAGGCGGCGGGCGGAGGCAAGTCCCTCGCGCGCTTCGACGTGGCGCCCACGGTGCCGGTCGTGCTGGGGGCCGACGTGAAGGCCTGCCGCGACATCGTCAAGCCGCGGCTGGCGCTGTACGTGGGGGGCATGGGCGCGCGCGGGAAGAACTTCTACAACGAGCTGGTGTGCCGCTATGGCTACGAGGCCGCCGCCAAGACCATCCAGGATCTGTATCTGTCGGGCAAGAAAGACGAGGCCGCGGCCCAGGTGCCGGACGCGCTCGTGGACGAGATCGCGCTGTGCGGGCCCAAGGAGCGCATCAAGGAGCGGCTCTCGCGCTGGACGGGCTGCGGCGTCACAACCATGATCTGCGCGGTGGGCCAGGAGGAGGCGCTGCGGGTCATGGCCGAGCTGGCGCTCTGAGGGCGTGAAGCCGGCCGCCGAGAAGGTCCAGGCCGCCCTGGCCGCGCTCGGACTGAATCGCCGTGTGATCGAGTTGGCCGTCCAGGCGCGCACGTCGCGGGAGGCGGCCGACGCGCTGGGCGTCACGGTCGGACAGATCGCAAAGTCGCTGGTGTTCACGGCCAATGGCAGCCCGCTGCTGGTCATCGCCTCGGGCGCCAATCGCGTGGACGAGTCAAGGCTCGGCGGCCTGGTGGGAGGGCTGATCCGTCGGGCCGATCCAGAGACCGTGAGGCAGGCGACCGGCTATGCCATCGGGGGCGTGGCGCCGGTGGGCCATCCCTCCCCGCTGCGGGCCTATATCGATCGCGACCTGCTCCAGTACGAGCTGATCTACGCGGCGGCCGGCGTGCCCGAATGTGTATTCCCGCTCACTCCGGACGAGTTGATCCGGGGCACCGGTGGCATCGTCGCCGATCTGAAAGAGACGGGCGCAATCCCGAGAGGAGACACACGATGAAGCTCAAGGACAGAGTGGCGCTGGTGACGGGGGCGGGATCCGGGATCGGGCAGGCCTCGGCGGTGCTCTTCGCGCGCGAAGGCGCCCGCGTGGCCGTCGTGGACGTGAGAGAGGATGCCGCCAAGTCGACGGCGGAGCAGATCGAGAAAGCGGGCGGCCAGGCCCTGGCCATCCGGGCCGACGTATCGAAGGCGCCCGACAACCAGGCGGCGATCAATCAAACGCTGGCGCACTGGGGCCGCCTCGATGTCTTTTTCGCGAACGCTGGGGTGCCTCAGTTCCCCTCGGCGGTGGGCGACGTGGACGAGAGCGTCTTCGACCAGATCATGGCGGTCAATGTCAAGGGCGTGTTCCTCGGGGCCAAGTACGCCATGCCCGTGATGAAGCGGCAGAAGAGCGGCGTCTTCCTCATCACGGCTTCGACCTCGGCGATCCGGCCGCGGCCCGGCGTGCAGTGCTATTCCGCCTCCAAGGGCGCCGTCACCGTGATGGCCAAGAGCCTGGCGCTGGAGGGCGCGCCCTTCGGCGTGCGCGTGCTGGCCATCGCGCCCGTGGCGACGGAGACGCCGATGCTCCCCACCTTCATGGGTAAGAAGGAGGTGGACGAGGAGGGAATGGCGCGCTACCGCGGCACGGTGCCGCTGGGACGGCTCAACCTCCCCGAGGACATCGCCCGGGCGGCACTCTTCCTCGCCTCGGACGACGCCGCCATGATGACCGGCAGCTGCGTGGAGGTGGACGGGGGCCGGTGCATCTAATAAGCCTCGCGAGTCTTGGAGAGATCGGGCGGGTGGCGCCGCGGACCGCTCCGCGCGGTGGGCGGAGTGGGCCCCCCGAGTCCTGTCCGCAGCTCAAGTCGTTCGAGCCGAGGGACGGCCGAGCGCCGCAGGCGCGAGCGTCACGAGGTGAGGGCTGGGTTGAGCTGCGTTCGGGGGAGTGGGTGACGAAGCCCACCGCGCGGGGTGGCCGCGGCGACAGGACCCGCCCGTGCCCCGGCCCTCGCCCAAGCTCGCAGGGATCGTTAGGGCCGCTGTGAACGTCGTCCCGCTGGCGGCCGAGTCGCTCGGCGTGCGCTCGGTGGCCACCTATGTCGAGTGCGGGGAAACCGGCATCCTTATCGATCCCGGCGCCGCGCTCGGCTCGAGCCGCTTCAACCTGCCGCCGGCCGACCAGGAGTGGGAGGCCCTCAAGCGCTCGAACGACCGGATCAGCGCCTATGCCGACCGGGCGTCGATCGTCTTCGTCAGCCACTATCACGAGGATCACTTCCGCTACGACGAGCATCTCTACGCCGGCCGGACGGTATGGGCGAAAGATCCCAAGCGAGCCATCAACCCGAAGCAGAAGCAGCGGGCGGAGCGGTTCTGGCGGAGCCTCGTGGAAGGGTGCCGCCTCGACATCGCCGAAGGCCGGAGGCTCGAGACGCCCGAAGCCCTGCTCAGCGCCTCGCCGCCGCTGCCCCATGGCGCCGACGGCACGGCGATGGGACATGTCGTCGCTCTTACGATCACCGACCGGCGCGAGGGCAAACGCTTCGTCCATGCCTCCGACGTTCAGGGCCCGCTCTCGCCCGTGGCGGCCGCCTACCTGATCCGCGAGCGTCCGAATCTGCTCTACCTCTCGGGCCCGCCCGCCTACCTTGAAGGGCAGCTCGGGCGCACGGCCATCGATGCCGGGATCACCAATCTGCTCCGGATCATCGACGCCACCGGCTGCCGCGTCATCATGGACCACTACGCTCTGCGCGACGGCGCCTATCGAGAGCGCTTCGCGGCGCTGTGGGAGACGGGGCAGGTGGTGACCGCGGCCGGCTTCCTCGGCCTGGAGGATGCGGCGCTCGAAGCAGGCCGCCGCGAGCTTTGGAGCCGGAAGCGCAAGCCCGCCGCGCCCGTCCCTTCGCGAACGCGGGGACGGCCCAAGGAGAGCGGATTGAAGAGCCGGGAGTCGTCGGCTATGATGCAGGCTCGCAGAGCACACCCACGCGCGAAAGGAGGGACCCGCTGAATGACGGAGAACAAGACGCTGAACGTCGGCGAATCGGCGCCGGACTTCACGCTCAAGACCATCGGGCTGAAGGAAGTCAGTTTGAAAGACTACCGCGGCAAGAATGTCGTGCTGCTGTTCTACCCGCTGGACTGGACGCCGGGCTGATCCACCTGCATGCCCGCCTTCGATAAGCGAGTGAAGGACTTCGAGGCGGTCAATACCCAGGTGCTGGGTATCAGCACGGACAGCCCGTTCAGCCATGAGAACTGGGCCAAGACGGTCGGCATCTCGAATTACCCGCTTCTCTCGGACGTCCACCGCGCGGTGTCCAAGGACTACGGGGTCTATTGGCCGGACTGGAACGCCAATGTGCGCGCCACCTTCATCGTGGACAAGCAGGGCAAGGTATGCTTCGTCGAGCGGTACGGCAAGGGCGAGCTGCCCAGCCCGGACAAGATTCTCGCCGAGGTGAAGAAGCTCTAGGCGGGACGCTGGGCCGTGCGGCCGGGGGCGGATGCGCTCCCGGCCGCCGGCTGGCGCGTCGTCAGCCACACCCCCCACAGCACCGCCGCGCCGCCGAGCAGGTCGGGCCATCCGATCTCCTCTCCCAGCATCACCCAGGCGAGCAGCACGCCGACCACGGGCTGCAGGTTCATGAAGATCGCCGAGCGGCTCGGTCCCACCGCCCTGACGCCCTCGTACCACCAGACGTGGGCGACGGCGCCCAGAAAGGCCTGGTAGCCAACCACGGCCCAAGCGACGGGCGAGCGCAAATCCGGCGAAGGAAAAAAGGGCGCGGCGAGGAAGACCATGGGGATCAGCATCAGCGAGCCCAGGAGGTAGGCCGCGGTCGTGGCCACCGCGGGAGAGTGGACGGCGAGCACGCGCTTGCCGTAAATCGTATAGGCGCTCCACCCGATCTGCGCCACGAGCAGGATGAAGTCGCCGGGGTGCAGATCGAGGTGAACGATGGCCCGCCAGCTCCCTTTGGTCACCACCAGCACGACTCCCGCCGTCGAGCACAGCACGCCGGCCCATTGGATCGGGCGGAGGCGCTCCTTGAGATAGAGCCTGGCGCCCACGGCCACCAGCACCGGCGTCGCGGCCTGCAGAATCACGGCATTCGTCGCGGTGGTGAAGGCGATGGCGAGGTAGGTGCCGCCGGTGGACACGAAGATTCCCGCGAAGCCGAGGAACGCGAAGGTCCGGAGATCCGTCCACCCGAGCGCGCGGAACTCGTCCCATCCCCGCCGCAGCAGCAGCACGGCGAGGAATGCCGAGGCCAGCCCGCAGCGCAGCGCGACCAGCACGTAGGGCGGGAAATGGGCGAGCGCGAGCTTGGCGAACGCGGGATAGGAGCCCCAGAGCGCGACGATGAGTGTGAGCGCGAGGTAGGCGCGGGTTTGACCGGGTCCGGTCACCTGCCTATGATAGCGCGGGACTTATGGCCGACCACATCGTGGAGCGTCGGTTCTGGCTGCCGTGCCCCCGCCCGGAGGTCTTCGAGTTCTTCGCCAGTCCCCGGAATCTCGCCCCGGTAACCCGCGCCTCGGCGCGGCTCACGTGGCTGGCGCCGCCGCCCGAGCGACTGGCGGCCGGCAGCGTGCTCGACTTCAGCGTTCGGGTCGCCGGCGTGCCGCTCAACTGGCGCGTGATGGTCCGCGAGTTCGACCCGCCATACCGCTTCGTGGATGCGCAGCTCTGGGGCCCATTCGCGCGCTGGGAGCACCGTCACCGATTCATCGACGCGCCGGAGCGCCAGGACTCGGCCGGGCCCCCCGGTACCTGGATCGAGGACCGCGTGACCTATCGGCTGCCGCTGGGGCCGCTCGGGAAATTGGTCCACGCGCTGGGCGCGGGCCGCCGGATCACGGCGGCCTTCGAGTACCGCGAAGCGAAGACCCGGCAGCTCCTCATCGAACCCTGAGGGACCGCGTCATACCCGTTCCGCCGGGCGGGTGCCCCATGGCGGCCAGGCGTTTCACATCGGCGCCCATCCGGTGTTTCAAGTGATGAGAGAAGACGCGGAACGGGAAGGAGAGAACCATGAGCACAGACGAGCGCGCCGAGGAGGGATTCCTGATCCTGGCGGACATTTCGGGGTTCACGGCCTTCGTGACCGGCACCGAGCTCGAGCACGGGGCGGAGATTACCGGGGTTCTCCTGGAGGTGGTGATGCATCGGCTCGCTCCCCCTTTGGAGATCCAGGAGCTGGAGGGAGACGCGGTGTTTGCGCTAGGTCCCGACCGGATCCTTCCCGATGGCGGCGTGCTACCGGCCGTGCTGGGAGAAGCCTTCCTCGCCTTCAAGGATGAGCAGCGCCGCCTGGCGGCCGACGACGGGTGCTCGTGCCGCGCCTGCCGCGGCATCGACGGGCTGGACCTGAAGTTCGTCACCCATCACGGCCGCTTCATCCGGCAGGTGGTGGGTGGTCGCTCGCGCGTCGCCGGACCGGACGTCATCCTCGTCCATCGGCTCCTGAAGAACTCCGTCGATGCCGCCGCGTATCTGCTCCTCACCGCGGCCGCGCTGGAACGAATCGGCGGCGGAGCCATCACGGGCGGGATGCGCCGGCATCTCGTGAGCTATCCCCACCTCGGCGAGGTGCACTGTTTCGTGGCCGATCTGGAAAGTCCCGAGCTCGCGCGCGCCGGCTGACGGCCGGCCTAGCCAGACCGGTGAAGGCCGATGGCAATGAGGTCTTCGTCGGTATGGATCCAGCCGACCTTGCCGTCGATGCGAACCTTCACCCAGATATCTTCGCCCGCGGACAAGCCCACGACCTCTGCGCCCTCGTCCCACTTCGTAAGGACGCTGGCGGAGAGAAACTCGACCGTGGAGTCTTTCTTCACCACGACATGCGCGGGCGGGCCGCTCGACGCCTCGTTCGCCTCATTGAAGAGGCGCACGAAGGTCATCTCCTGCTCGCTTGGATGGCGCTCAACGCCTTCGACCGGCATCTCGCAGCCACCCTCCGCGAAGCCGCGGCCCGTCTGATAGAAGCAGTGCTGGCCCAGCGCCAGCTGGCCGTGTATCCAGTCGATCCGAATCGGCACGGACACGAAGAAATATCCCGTAAAGAGCCGGATGTTCAGCACGTCGGGGAGAATTTGGGTGAGATGACCGATACGATTGACGGATCCGGGAACAAACGTCCCCATCTCGCCTTCCGCGACCATGGGCTTTCCGAAAGGAATCAGCCTCCCCTTCACGACGCCGAAGACCTGCCAGGGGCCCCCGCTCAGTGGCGCGGAGGGCAGGCAGCCGGTATCGAGCAAGAGCCCTTGGCCATTCGAGCCGACCAGAGGCTCGATCGCGACGGAGCAGGTCTCGGTGAATTGTCCGTTCTCGACGGCGTGGGGGAACTCCTCATGATGCTGGACGGCTCCGCCGGCGTTGAGGATGTCGAGCGATGCGAGAGTCTCTGAGTCCGCGCCGGTTTTTCCCGGAAGACGCTTGGAACGAAGCACCACCGTAAAACTCTGCCCGGCGAGGAGAAAAGGGCCCTTGCGCTCTTCAATGTCCTCGAATTGGACAGCGGACTGGGACGCCGGCCGTTTCGCGTTTTGCGCTGTCGCGGGCGCGAGTCCCGAGCCCACCAGAATCGCCAGAGCAATGAGCGAGACAGGGTATCCACGCCCCATGAGCATTCGTCGCCAGTTACGATGATACGACGTGGCGGTCGTTTGGTTCCACTTGCTCAGTTCGCATGAAGCCATTCAGCTCGGGCGTGGTCAATGAGCGGTCAAGGTATCCGAAGCTGCCCTTGTCCTTGACCTCGCGGGCGGCGTCCAGCAGGCCGGTCATCGCCGCGCGATACAGCGACGTCGCGAGGCTGATCCGCTTGACCCCGGCCGCGGTCAGCTCCGCGACCGTGAACGACTTGCCCTTGATGCCGACCATGAAGTTGACCGGCTTCGACACGGCGGCGCACACGGCACGCACGGACGCAAGGTCGGGCAGGCCCGGCGCGAACAGGACGTCTGCGCCCGCCTTGTCGAACGCCTGCAAGCGCGCGATGGTGTCCCCCAGATCCGGATGGCCGCGCAAGAAATTCTCCGCCCGGGCGGTCAAGGTGAAGGGGAACGGCAGCGCCCGCGCCGCCTCCGCGGCTGCCACGACACGCTCCGTCGCGAGGCCGATGTCGTAGAGCGGCCTATCCTTGTCGCCGGTGGCGTCCTCGATCGACCCGCCGACCAGCCCCACCTCGGCGGCCAGGCGGATGGTCTCCGCCGTCTCGGCCGGCGCATCGCCGAAGCCCTTTTCGAGATCGGCAGAGACGGGTAGGTCGGTCGCCGCGACGATCGCCCGGGCATGCGCCAGCGCTTCCTCCCGCGACACCATGCCGTCGCGCCGGCCGAGCGTGCCGGCGGCGGCGCCGCTCGACGTCGCCAGTGCGTCGAACCCCAGCCCCGCGAGGATGCGCGCGGAGCCCGCATCCCAGGGATTTGGAATCACGAATGCGCCGGGACCCTGATGGAGCGCCCGGAGGCGCGTGGCCTTATCGCGTTGACTCTGTGCCATGACGGTCCTCCTAGCGGAAGCGCGTGACGCCGATCCGAGGGCAGACACCGGCGACGGGGCAGAGGGAGCACTTGGGCGAGACGGGCAGGCAGATGTTCTGGCCGAAGGAGACGAGCAGGTCGTTGTAGCCGATCCAGTAACGTCGCGGCAGCCGCGCGCGCAGCGCCATCTCGGTCTTCTCGGGCGTCACGGTTCGCACATAGCCCCAGCGGTTCGAGATCCGGTGGACGTGGATGTCCACGCAGATGCCGGGCTTGTGATAGGCCTGGGTCACGACCAGATTGGCGGTCTTGCGCCCGACGCCCTTGAGCGTCAGCAAGTCGTCGATCGTGTCGGGCACCCTGCCGCCGAAGCGCTGGAGGAGATCGCGGGAGACCTCCCGGATGACGCGCGACTTGGTGCGGTAGAAACCAACGGGGAAGATGGCGCGCTGGATCTGGCGCGGCGTGAGGCGCAGGATGCCGGCCGGGGTGTCCGCGAGCGCGAAGAGCCGCGCGGCCGCGGGTCCCGTGGTTTCGTCCTTGGTGCGGAGCGAGAGGAGGCAGGCGATGAGGACGTGGAAGGGGTTGCGCCGGCGCTCGGCGACCTCGGCCAGCGCGGTTTGCCGCCAGCGGGGCGCCTGCCGACGCAGCCGCCGGATCAGCCGTCCGATGTGTCGCACCGGATGGCGGGCGGCTATGACTTTCCCTTGATGGATTCGAGCAGCTCCCGCGCCCGTCTGGAGTCCTTCATGGTCCAGTCGGCGAGATTGGTCGGGGCTTTTTCGTCGAGCACAGCCTCGAGCTCGCGGCGGGCCTCGGGCAGGCGGCTCTTCTTGATGAGCGTGCGCGCCAGGCCCACGCGGGCGCTGGTGAATCTCGGATCCAGCTCGAGACCCTTGCGGAACATCTCTTCCCCCTTGTCCAAGTCGCCGCCGAGGAGACCCGGCACCTCGATATAGACATTGCCCGCCAGGGAATAGGCCGGCGGGAATTTGGGATCCAGCTCGAGAACGGTTTTGATCTCCTGCCTCACGGTGGGCAGGAGAAAGAGCGAGCGCATCACGCCCTTGGTCTGGCCCCAGCGGGCCGTGTTCGTGCCGTACCAGAAATGGGCCTGGGCATTGTTCGGCGCCAGCTCGACGGCGCGCTTCGCGGCCTCTCGCCCCTGCTCGTATGCCTCGAGCTTCTCCTCGGGATTCTTCGCCCGGACGTCGCCGAAGATGAAGCACACCTTGGCGAGCGCGATGAGCGTGTCGACCTGGGGATCGGTCTTGGCGGCCTCCGCGAGCGCGGTCCGCATCTGGTCGATGCGAGGCGGGTTCTCATGGTAGCGCGCCTGCCAGGCATTAACCTCGGCAACCAAGTGGGATTGACTCCGCGGCGGCGGTGACTGACCCGAGGCGGTCACGGCACCGAGCGCGATGACGACGGCGGCAGCGAGGACTCGCATGCATAGAATGCTAGAGGGCGCTTCGCGCGGTGTCAATGCTATGTTACCCACGATGACACCCCCGCGGACGTCGGCCGAGCCATGGCAGCACCGGTTCGTCGACGCCAATGGGCTCCGGCTTCACGTCGTCACCCAGGAGCCCGCGCCAGAGCATGCGAACGCTGCCGCGCCGCTCGTCGTGCTCCTCCACGGCTTTCCGGAGTTCTGGTATTCCTGGCGGCACCAGATTCCGGCGCTGGCCGCGGCCGGCTTCGCGGTGGCCGCGCCGGATTTGCGTGGCTACAATGACTCGGACAAGCCCGAGGGCGTCGAGGCCTATCGGATCAGCAACGTCGTCGAGGACGTGGCTAGCCTGATCCGCGCGCTGGGCCGCGAGCGGGCGGTGATCGTCGGCCACGACTGGGGCGGGGCGGCGGCCTACGCGTTCGCCATGATGAAGCCGGAGATGACCAGCCGGCTCTGCGTGATGAACTCGCCTCATCCGGCGCGCTTTGCGGCGGAGCTCTATCGCGGCAACGAGGAGCAGCTCAGGCGCAGCTGGTACATGTTCTTCTTCCAGCTCCCGGAGGCGCCCGAGCGCCTGCTGGCCGCCGACAACTTCCGGATGCTCAAGGGAATGCTGGTGCACAGCGCCCGCAAGGGGACCTTCCCGCCCGCCGTGCTGGCCCGCTATGTCGAGGCCTTCTCCAGGCCCGGCGCGCTGACCGGCGCGATCAACTGGTACCGCGCCAGCTTCCGTCGCGGGCTGCCCGCGCCGCGCGAGTTCCCGAAGATCGCGGCGCCGACGCTGATCATCTGGGGCGACCGGGACTTTGCCCTCGGCACCGAGCTCACGCGCGGAATGCGCCCCTATTTCTCCGGCCCGTTCGCCCTCACGCGCCTACGGGGAATCAGCCATTGGGTGCAGCAGGAGGCACCGGACAAGGTGAACGCCCTGCTGATCCGCTTTCTCACTCGACCGCGGCGGCCCGAGCCATGAGGCTGATTCCTGGAGCCATCGTCCTGGTCTGGCTGGCAGTGATGGCCTTCTTCGCGTTCCTGGTGGCGCCGGCCGCATTCGCGAGCCTCGACCGGGATGCCGCCGGGCGCTTCGTGAGCGTGATGTTCCCCCGCTACTACGCCGTGGGCACCGCGCTCGGCCTCGTGGCTCTGTGCGCCGTGGCGGCGCGATGGCTCGGCGCGGGCCGGCCGGTCGAGGGCTGGGTCGGGCTTGGGCTGGTCGCGCTCATGCTGGTGCTGACGCTGTACTCCTGGCTCGTCGTGTTGCCGGCGGCCCATGTCGCGCGGGAAGCCGTGCGCCAGGCCGCCGCGGCGGGCGCGCTCTCGACCGAAGCGCTGGCTTTCACCCGGCTGCATCGGCTGTCCGGGTTCCTCAACGGGGCCGTGATGGCGGCCGGCGTGCTGTTCCTGATCGTTGAATGGGCGCGATCCAGATGAATCGTGAGGCGCAGGCCTTTCAGCCGCTCGGGCTCGACCACGTGGTCCTGCGGGTGAGCGATCAGCGTGCCGCCCAGCGCTTCTACACCGAGACGCTCGGCTGCACGGTGGACCATGTCAACGAGCGCTTATCCCTGATCCAGCTCCGCTTCGGCGACCACCTCATCGACCTGCTGCCCGGTGCGCGCGGCTCGGCCGGCGGACTGGATCACTTCTGTCTGTCCATTCGCTGTGACGATCTGGGGCGGGTCAAGGCCGAGCTGGAGGCCAGGGGCGTAGCGGTCGAGGGCGAGGTGGTGAATCGTCGCGGCGCCTACGGGCAGGGCCCCTCGCTTTACATCCGGGATCCCGACGGCTACCTGGTCGAGCTCAAGCCTCGCTGAGGGCCAGCTTCAGAAGCGTGCGCATGAGCTGCGCCGCGGGCACGGCGCCGCCCTCGGTGGCCGACTGGAGCAGGCAGCCCTCCGCGGCTCCCAGGATCACCGCGGCGATGGTGCCCGCGTCCAGATCGGAGCGAAACGCCCCGGCCGCGACCCCTTCGGCGAGGATCTCCTCGAGGGTGAGCCGGATCTGCTCGCGCTGCCAGGCCAGCGTGAGGCGGAACTGTTTGTCCTCCCGCGCGCGGATCCAGCCGGTGAGAAAGAAGCCCGAGTACTCGGGATCGCTCTCGCCGTAGGCGCCGAAGAGAATCTCCATGGCGCCTTCGAGCTTCACGCGCGGGGGGTGCTGGCTGCGGGCCACGCGCGCTAGCTCGCTCACCAGGGGCAGCCCGCGCTCTTCCAGCACGGCCGCCGGCGATTGGGCCGGGGCGGCGCGACGCTTCACCGGTTTCTTTCGGCTCACGCGCTGATTATACTGGTCGGCGCGCCATGGACTTCAAGCTCTCTGCCGGTGAAGAGAAGTTTCGGGCAGAGCTGCGCGCCTGGCTGGAAGCGCATGGCCCCGGTGACTGGGGGCGGATGCGCCGCACCCTGCCTACCCGCGAAGCGCAGATCGAGTTCCTCATCGGCTGGCAGCGCGCGCTTCACGGGGCCGGCTATGTGGGGCTGCACTGGCCGACGCGGTACGGTGGCCGTGGTGCCACGGTGATCGAGCAGGCGATCTTCTACGAGGAGATGGCGCGGGCGCGCGCGCCCGAGCTGCCGAATGCCATCGGGCTCGACATGGCAGGCCCGGCGATCATCGCGCATGGGACGGAGGAGCAGAAGTGCCAGCATCTCTCACGGATCCTGTCGGCCGACCACATCTTCTGCCAGGGGTTCTCGGAGCCCGATGCGGGGAGCGATTTGGCCGCCGCCCAGACCCGGGCGGAGCGGAAGAACGGCGGCTTCGTGATCAATGGGCAGAAGGTCTGGACGTCATACGCGCATTACGCCAACTGGTGCATCCTCTTGACCCGCACCGATCCCGCGGCGCCGAAGCACAAAGGCCTGACCTATTTCATCGTGGACATGAAGAGCCCGGGATTCATCGTGAAGCCCCTGCGGCAGATGAGCGGTGATGCGGAGTTCAACGAGCTCTACTTCGACAATGTCGAGGTCCCGGCCGAGAACGTCGTGGGGCGCGAGAACGGCGGCTGGGAAGTGGCCATCACCACCCTCATGTTCGAGCGCGGGCCGCGCGCGCTCTCGCGCCAGCTCATCCTGCGCCAGGGGCTGGCCGAAGCGCTGGAGCTGGCCCGGACGACCCTGCGCCGTGGCGCCCCGGCGTCGAAGGATCCCGTCGTGCGCCAGCGGCTGGCCCAGGCGTATATCGACGCCGAGACGCTCCGACTGTCCAATCTGAGAATTCTCACTCGCCTGCTGCGCGGCGAGCCGCCCGGACCCGAGGGCTCGGCCTCGAAGCTCGTCTTCAGCGAGAGCTGGCAGCGGCTGCTCGAGCTGGGGCTCGAGCTCCAGGGGCCCTACGCGACGCTCTGGCAGGGGAGCGAGCGGGCGGTGGCCGACGGATGGTGGCAGTACCGGCACCTGCGGTCGCGAGGGGACACCATCGCGGGCGGAACCTCGGAGATCATGAAGAACATTCTCGCCGAGCGAGTCCTCGGTCTTCCCAAAGATTGAGGCCTAGCTTACTGGCCGGTTGTCTGGAACTCGAAAGCCTCGACCTGCACGCGATAGCGCCGCTCGCTGCCGGCGGCGGACAGGCGAATCTCGAAGGTGGACCGGCTGCGCGCCTGGATGAGGCCGGGGACATAGCTGCGCGCCCGGCTCACCACGCGGCCGCTCTCATCGAGGCCCTCCGCCAGCAGGATCACGCGGTTGGCCGGGGTATTGGTGCTGTTGGTGATCTCACCGAAGATCAGGATCCGCGTCGGCCCCAGCCGCTCGGTGGAAAAGGTGAGGACGAGGCCCGAGGCAGACTGGGGCGTGAAGGTCTGAGCCGCGGCGCCCGAAACCGCGAGAGCCGCGAAGCCCAGGGCGACGGACAGGCGCGCGATCATTCGTACCTGAGCGCTTCGATCGGGTTGAGCCCTGCTGCCTTCCGCGCCGGGTAGAAGCCGAAGAAGATGCCGATTCCCGCCGCGAAGCCGAATGCCAGAATGATCGACTCCCATTTCACGACGGTCTTAGAGTCCGCGAGGTACGGCATGTAGGGAACGGCAAAAGCCAGCCCGATGCCGAGCGCGATCCCGACGAGGCCGCCGATCAGCGAGAGCGTGACGGCTTCCACCAGAAACTGAGTCAACACGTCTCGGCCGCGCGCCCCGACGGCCATTCGCAGGCCAATCTCACGCGTCCGCTCCGTCACCGAGACCAGCATGATGTTCATGATGCCGATGCCGCCCACCAGGAGCGAGATGGACGCAATGGCGGCCAGGAGCTTGGTCATCACGCCAGCCGCGGCTTCCTGGGCCTGGAGGAACTCGGAGAGATTCCTCAGCGAGAAGTCGTCATCCTGATAGGGCTGCAGCTTGTGGCGCTGGCGTAACAGGTCCCTGGCGAGCTGTTCGACCGCCTTCATGTCGGTCGCCTCGCGGACCTTGATCGAGATGGCGTTCACCGATCGGGCATTGGCCTGACTGACGCCCATGACCTTGCGCTTGGCTGTGGACAGCGGGATCAGCACGATATCGTCCTGATCCTGACCCCAGCTGTTCTGTCCCTTGCGGCTCATGACCCCGATGACGGTGAAGGGGACCTTGCGGATCCGGATGATCTGGCCAATCGGGTCCTGGTCGCCGAAAAGGTTGAGCGCCACCGTCTCGCCGACGAGCGCGACCTTGGTCGCGCCGTCCACGTCCTCCTGGGTAAGGACCTTGCCGGTCGTCGCGTCCCAGTCACGCGCGGGGAAGTATTCGGGCGTCGCGCCCATCACGGTGGTGCCCCAATTCAGATTGCCGTAGACGATCTGGCCCGCGCCGCGCATTGAGGGCGCCGCGACCTCCACCTGGGGGATCTCGCGCTGGATGGCCCAGGCGTCGTCCTCGGTGATCGTGAGCTGGGTGCCGCTGCCGAGGCGCACGCCGCCGGAGGTGATCGCCCCCGAGAGGACCACGATGATGTTGGAGCCGAGGCTCTGGATGGTCTCGGCCACCCGCGCCTGGGATCCGGCGCCCAGCGCGACCATGGCGATCACGGCGCCCACGCCGATCACGATGCCGAGCATGGCCAGCGCGCTCCGCAGCCGATTCACGCGCAGCGCCCGCACGGCAATGCGCATGCTGGCCCAGAGGCTCACGGCTTCTCTTCCTCGTCGCGCTCGGTGTCCCGGGGCAATGCGGCCAGCACCCGGCGGGCGTCGAGCGGGTCGGTCACGGCCTCGTCCTTGAGCACCCGGCCGTCCCGGAAATGGATATTGCGGCCCGCGTAGCGCGCAATGTCCGGCTCGTGGGTCACCACGACTACCGTGATGCCGCCGCGGTTGAGATCCTGGAAGAGCGCCATGATCTCCACGCTGGTGCGGCTGTCGAGCGCGCCCGTCGGTTCGTCGGCCAGGATCAACACCGGGTCATTGATCAGGGCCCGCGCGATCGCCACGCGCTGCTGCTGGCCTCCGGAAAGCTGGGCGGGATGGTGGTGCTCGCGGTCGGCCAGCCCCACGTCCGCCAGCTTCGCGCGGGCCTTCGGCTGGCGCTCGCGCGCCGGCCCGGCGCCATAGAGCAGCGGCAGCTCGACGTTCTCGAGCGCCGTTGTCCGGGGGAGCAGGTTAAAAGTCTGAAAGACGAAGCCGACCTTCTCGTTGCGGATCTTGGCCAGCTTGTCGGGGCTCAGGGCGGAGACGTCGGTGCCGTCGAGCAGGTAACGCCCCGACGAGGGAGTGTCGAGACAGCCGAGCAGGTTCATGAACGTGGACTTCCCCGAGCCCGACGGCCCCATCACGGCCACGAACTCGCCGGCGTGGATCGTCACCGAAATGCCGCGCAGCGCGTGCACCCGCCGGGAGCCGAGGATGTAGTCCTTGTGGATGTCGTCGGTCTCGATGAGGACCTGGGCCATCAGAGCCTCAAGCGCGGCCCGGTGCCAGGCTGGCTGGGCCGATCGCCGGACCCCGACAGGCCGACGATCACTTCCTGGCCTTCACTGATGCCGCTCAGCACTTCGGTGGAGCTGCCGTCGCTCACGCCAAGCTGCACCGGCACCGGCTGAGGCTTGCCGCCCGCACCCGGCGTCCAGACGCGGCCGGTGAGCCCGCCGACGCGCTGGCCGGATGCCCCGCCGGGCCCCCCGGGGCCGCCGGGACCGGCCGGACGCGGCCCTTGGCGATCTTCGACGCCCGACGGGCGGAAGCGGAGGGCGGAGTTCGGAACCTTGAGAACATTGTCCTTCTGGTCGGTGACGATGCGCACGTTGGCCGTCATGCCGGGCAGCAGCTTGAGCTCGGTATTGTCCGCCGAGACTACCACGTCGTATGTGACGACGTTCTGGAGGACCTGGGGCGCCTTGCGGACCTGGATCACTTCACCCCGGAACATCCGGCCCGGGAAGGAGTCCACCGTGAAGCTCGCGCGCTGGCCCACCTGAACGCGGCCCACGTCGGCCTCGTCCACGTTCGTGTCCACCTGCATCTTGGTCAAATCCTGAGCGATCGTGAAGAGCGTGGGCGCCTGCAGGCTGGCCGCCACGGTTTGCCCCACGTCCACGTTGCGGGAGACGACCACGCCGTCCACCGGCGCCCGGATGATCGTGTGATCCAGATCGAGCTGGGCCTGGCGGAGCGCGGCGACGAATTGCCCGACTTGGGCCTCCGCGTTCTGCAGGATGGCCTCGGCGACCTTGAGCTGGGCCTCCGCGGAGCGTACGGCGGACTCCTGGGCTCGCTCCTGGGCGCCGCTGGCCTCGTATTGGGCGACGGCCGAGTCGTGGGCGACCTGGGCCGCGTCTTCATCGGCCTGGGCGACCAGATTGCGCTGGCGGAGCTCCTTCTGGCGCTGGAGGTTCCGGCGCCCGTCCACCACCGCGACCTGGGATTTGGCCGTCTGCGCCTTGGCCGCCGCCAGCGCGGCGCGGGAATTATCGAGGTCGGCGCGCGTCTTCTCGAGCATGGCCCGCTGGTTCAGCACCGAGGCCCGCGCCGCGTCCACCTGGGACTTGGCCTGGCTCACCTTGGCTTCGAAAGGATCGGGGTCGATCCGGGCTATAATCTGGTTCTTCTTCACCTGAGAGTTGAAGTCGGCCTGCAGCTCCTTGACCATGCCCGAGACCTGGGAGCCGACCTGGACGGTGATGACCGCGTTGAGCGTGCCCGTGGACGAGATCGCGGCGATCAGCGGGCCCCGGGTCACGGCGGCCGTCCGGTACGGCGGACGGCTGCCGATGCCCTGGCTGTAGAGATACCCCCCGACGATGAGCCCCGCGACCCCGACGACCACGAGAAGCCAGACGATTCGGCGTTTCACGACTGTCAGACGCTACGCGGGGGGCGGTATTCCTACCGGCGGCCCAAAGCCTGCTCCAGGCGGGCGATGGCGATGCGGTAGTCGGAGAGCGCCTGGGCCTCGGTGGACTGGGCCTGGGTCAGCGCCAGCTGGGCATCGGTGAGCTCGATGATATTGGCCACGCCGGCGTCGAACCGCCCCCGCGCCAGGTCGTAATTCTCCTGGGCCGACTCCACGGCCTTGCCCGCGGCTCCGATCGATTCCTCCGCCGCGCCCAGGTTGAGATAAGCCTGCTCGACCTGCTGCCAGATCGCAAGCTCCGTGTCACGCACCCGCGCCTTGATGGCGTCCACATTGGCCTTGGCTTCCTTGTAGCGCGCGATCTTGCCACCGCCGTCGAAAACCGTCCAGCTAAGAGTCAGCCCGGCATTCCACTCGGGACCCGAGTCGATGAAGCCGTGAGTGCTCCGGGAGCCGGGGTCGGGCACGCCGGTAATCCCGACGATGCCATAGGTGCCGCTGCCGATGAGGTTCGGGAAGAAGTCGCGGAAGGTCTGGCGCACCGTGGCCTCGGCCGCTTCGGCCTGGGCCTTGATCTGCAGGTAGTCGGGCCGCTTGCCGAGCGCTTCGGCGACGAGCGCGTCGCGGTCGGTGGCGAAGTGCTCGTAGGCCAGGACGTCCTTGACCTGGGTGGGCGTATTGATGGCGATGCCCATGGCGGTATTGAGCGCCACGCGCGCCAGGCTGACGGCATTGTTGGCGCGGATGAGGTTGAGGCGGCCATTGGCCACGTCCACCTCGGCGCGGGTGACGAAGGACTTGGGCTGGGTGCCCACGTCGAAGAAGCCCTTCGCGCTCCTCAGGTTGATCTCGGCGCGATCCAGCGCCGCCTCGTTCACGGTGACCAGACGCTGACTGAGCAGAAGCGTGAAGTACTGCTCCTTCACCAGCTCGACGATATTGTTCTTCTGCAGCTCCGCGGCGGCGCGGAAGGCTTCGGCGTCGAACTTGGCCGCGTCCTTGGCCGCCCACTGCTTGCCGAAGTCCCACAGGAGCTGACTCGCGGTGGCGCTCGCGGAGCCGAAGTCGCTGCGGCTCCGGGAGCCGGTGGTGGTGCTAATGAATTGCTGTCTCCCGTAGCTGCCCAAGCCCGTGAGCTGAGGTAGCAGTGGCGCCAGCGCCTGGTTGACCCGCTGGAGGGACGCGAGGTAGTCGCCCGTGCTGGCGAGAATCTTCGGTGCATTGTCGAGCGCGATGCTCACCGCTTCGTCGAGGGTCAATTCCCGTCCCACCGCCTGCTCGGGAGTGGGAAACTTGTTCAGCGTCGGGGGCGCCGGGAGCGGCTCGCTCTTGGGCATGGGAGCCGCGGTCCCGGTGGGCGGCGGGGTGGGCTGCTGCTGGGCCATCGCCGAAGTCGCGAGCATCAGGATCAGCAGGAAGGACGGGCCGAGCCGGGCGGACGCGGGCTTCAGAGCGGTCATGCGTTCTCTCCTTGCGATCTGGCGTCTTCCGAGTCCTGGCCCGCCGCGCGAAGGGCCGATGGGAGTGGCTCGTTCGGCTGCACCGGCCTATTGTATGGGTTGCGTTGCCCCGAGGCCGGCAAAAATGACGTTCCGCCCGTTTTGCGAGAGCGCCGTCCGCTCCTCATTGTATGAATGAGGGGAAACGAGTCAAGTGCCTGAAATATATGTAACTGGCATGGGCTGTGTTACGATTTTTCAGTCGGCCCCGGGAGGGCCGAGGACATGATGATTTCGGATACGCGGCCGGCTAAGGTCGGCCATTGGTCTGAGCCTGCCCTGCGGGTGCTCCGGGAGCGTTACCTCGCCCGGGAGGGTGGAGAGGTGACCGAGACGCCCGAAGAGATGTGCTGGCGCGTCGCCCGCGCCATCGCCGCCGCCGAGGCGCGCTTCGGGCGGAGCCCGGCGGCGATCGGCGAGGTGGCCTCGGCCTTTTACGAGATGATGGTGGACGGCTACTTCCTCCCGAACTCGCCGACCCTGATGAACGCCGGCAAGGGAAATCAGCTCCAGTACTCGGCCTGCTACGTCCTGCCCGTCGGGGACTCCATGGAGGAGATCTTCGATTCGGTCAAGGCGGCGGCCATCATCCACCAGAGCGGGGGCGGGTGCATCGCCCGGAGCGCGAAGGTCCTCACGTCCGAGGGGCCGCTTCCAATCGAGAACCTCTTCGAGCGCGCGGAGAGGGATGTCCCGCTCCCCGACGTGCTCTCCTTCAACGAGAAGATGTCCCGGATGGAGTGGTGCGCCGTCCAGCGGGCGCACAAGTATGAGACGCCCGATGTCCGGCTGTTCGAGGTGAAAGTGGAAGGTGGGATCCGCCTGACCACGAGCCACTGGCACCCGTTCTACGTCCTGAATGGCGACGGCATCGGCACCAAAACTGCTGAAGATCTCGAGCCGGGGGATCTCGTCCTCAGCTCGACCGGCGCCCCGCTACGTTCCGAGACTATCGGCACGGATCGGGCGTGGCTCTACGGGCTTCTTCTTGCTGATGGCACGTTCGGTATGTACCACCCGACGGGTCGGGTGCGTCTCCGGCTCACCGATCCCCAGCGGGATCTAGTCGCCGACGCGGTGAGGATCATCAACTCCAGCTACGGCACTGTCATCAACGTCCGTCCGTCGACGGATCGACGGTATCGGACGCCGATGTGGGAGCTCTCCTCCGCGCACTCCCGCATCGGCGAGCTGATCCGTGTCCTCGACCTCCCGGGCCCGGGGGCAAAGTCGGCGAGTATCCGTGTCCCTCGGGTCACCTGGAGTGCATCCGGCGACGAGCAGTTGGCTTTCCTCGTGGGCTTTGCTGATGGTGACGGGCACCTGAACCGTGCGAAGAAAGCGCTTGAAGTCTGCACGACATCCGAAGGGTTTGCCGAGGACCTGCTCTACCTCGCTAGTGCCCTGGGGCTGCGGGCCAGGAGATGTGTCAAGCCGGGTGGGGACGGCGAGCTGCCGACGCACACGGTCTGCTTCTCGCTGGCACAGTGCCCAGCGCTCGCTCAGGCGCTCTCGCGGTTCAGCCGTCATCCTTCGCGGCGTGTGATGGCGAGCGGGCTGGCGCATTCCAGCATTGGCGTGAAGTTGCCCTGGAGGGTGTTTCGTCCTTTGCTGGACAAGGCGGGATACCCCACGCACGGCCGACGGGCGTGGCGCGAAGCGACGAGCATCGATGGTGCGCGCATTGCCTTGCAGCGATGGATCTCGGGCGGCTCCATCAATCTGCCGCGAGCCCTGCGAATCCTCGAGTGCCTCAGCGCTTCGCCTGCGCTCTCCGAAGCGGAGCGCCGGTTCGTGGAAAGCTACCGTCTGGCGCTGCCGGCGGCGCGTCGGATCTTGGCCGTGGCGCCCACTGCCACGACCGAGCTCTACGATCTGACCGTCGGCCAGAACGAGAACTATTTGGCCGGCGAAGGCGGGGCGGTCCTGATCCATAATACCGGCTTCGCCTTCTCGCGGTTGCGGCCCAAGAACGACTTCGTCCGCTCCACCGGCGGGCGGGCGTCCGGCCCGGTGTCATTTCTCAAGGTCTTCAACGCCGCCACCGAGGCGGTGAAGCAGGGCGGCACGCGGCGCGGCGCCAACATGGGCGTGCTGCGGGTGGATCATCCCGACATCATCGAGTTCATCGAGTGCAAGCTCGACGGCGGCATCTCGAACTTCAACATCTCGGTGGCGATCACCGACGCCTTCATGGAGGCGCTCGCGCGGGCCGGCGACTACGACCTGATCAACCCGCGCACGGGGCTCGTGACCGGGCGGCTCGCGGCGCGCGAGGTCTTCGAGCGCATCGTGCGGGCGGCGTGGCGCACGGGCGATCCCGGCCTTGTCTTCATCGACCGCATCAACCGCAGTCCGGCGAATCCCATTCCCGAGCTGGGGATGATCGAAGCGACGAATCCGTGCGGAGAGCAAAGCCTCCACCCCAACGACGTGTGCAATCTCGGGTCCGTCGACGTGGCCAAGTTCGCGCGGGAGGGGGGCACGGCGGAGCCGGTGAACTGGGACGAGCTCGAGCGGGTCGTGCGTCTCGCGGTGCGATTCCTCGACGACGTCATCGAGATGAATCCGTTCCCGCTGCCGCAGATCAACGCGATGGTCAAAGCCAACCGCCGCATCGGCCTGGGCATCATGGGCTGGGCGGATCTGCTCTTCACGCTGGGCATCCCCTACGATAGCGAGCGAGCCCTGGAGCTGGGTGACCGGCTCATGGCGTTCATCAAGGAGAAAGGGCACGACCAATCGGCGCGGCTCGCGGAAGAGCGTGGTCCGTTTCCGAACTGGTCCCGATCGATCTACCGGAATGGGCGGCCCCTGCGCAACGCCGCGGTCACGACGATCGCGCCCACCGGGACGATCTCGATGATCGCCGGCTGCTCGGCGGGCATCGAGCCGGTGTTCGCCCTGGCCTTCGAGCACCGGGTCAAAGGCCCCGACGAGGAGCGCGTGCTGGCATTCGTGAGCGCGACCTTCGAGCGGGTGGCGCGCGAGCGCGGCTTCTACTCCGAGGCCCTCATGGCCGAGATCGCGCGTCACGGGACGCTCGATGGCATCCCGGGCGTGCCCGACGACGCGCGCGCCGTCTTCAAGACCGCCCACGAGATCGAGTACGGCTGGCACGTCCGGCATCAGGCCGCGTTCCAGCGCCACACGGACAACGGCGTGTCCAAGACCATCAATCTGCCCCGTGAGGCCAGCACCGACGACGTGGCCAATGCCTATCTCCTCGCATGGCAGGAAGGCTGTCTCGGCATCACGGTGTTCCGCGACGGGTGCAAGGGCAGCCAGGTCCTGACCGCGGGCGTGCGCGACGAAGCGGGAGTCACCCCGGAGGTGGCGGAGGACTCGGTCAAGCCGCGCCCGCACAGCCTCGTGGGCCGAACGTACCGGATGGAGACGCCGATCGGGACCGCCTACATCACCGTCAACGACACGCTCGACGCCGAGCCCTTCGAGGTCTTCGTCCAGGTGGGCAAAGCCGGATCCGACACCATGGCGGTAGCCGAAGCGCTGGGCCGGCTCGTCTCGCTGGTGCTGCGGCTGCCCTCGCCGCTGTCGGCCGAGCGCCGGCTGGAAGAGGTGATCAACCAGCTCTCGAGGATCGGGGGCGGCCAACCCACGGGATTCGGCGCGGCGAAGGTGCTGTCGCTGCCGGACGCGCTGGCGCGCACGCTGGGCGAGCATATCGGGCAGCCGCGCGATGCGCGGCGGGCCGTCGCCGGGCTGCGTCGGGTGGGCGATCTGTGCAAAGAGTGCGGGCAGGCGACCGTGATCTACGAAGAAGGCTGCAAGAAATGTCTGTCGTGCGGCTATAACGAGTGCTGAGGGCTGGAGGGAGGGAGAGGGACATGTTCTCGGGCGGTGACTACGAGGAAGTCGCACGATGGCTGGAGAACTTCGCCGTCTCGCACGCCAAGCGTGAGAACCCGAAGACCGAAGCCGTGCTGGAGAGCGAGGGCTCGCGGGAAGGATCGAGTTACGGCGTGAGGCTTCGCCTTGGCGAGCGCCTGCTGCCGGCGCCTGGCCAGCCGCCGCTCGAGCTGTCCTTTCGCGAGGTCGCCGACAACCGCGGGAGCCTGACCTGGTGCAGCGCCCTGGCCGCCCGCATCCGCTCCGTCGCGCGCGAGCTTTCCGAAGCGGAGCGCGGCTCACTCAAGACCGCCTGAGCGTGCGCCGGGCTCCGGCTCCCGGCGACCGCATCCTCCGGTGGCACGCGCCGGGGGACTGGAACGCCTTCTTCGGCCTCGCGCTGGACAACCTGACCCAGCTCGTGATCCTCTCCAGCCTCCTGATCGGCCTCTTCGGCTTTCCGCCGGATCTGGTCCTGCGCGTGATGGTGCCGGGCACGGCGGCGGGCGTGCTCGTGGGCGATCTGCTGTACACCTGGCTCGCGATCCGCCTGAAGCGCGCCGCGGGGCGCGCCGACGTCACGGCGATGCCGTTCGGCATCGACACGCCCTCGCTGTTCGGGATCGTGTTCGGGGTGCTGGGACCCGTGATGATGCTGACCCGCGATCCGCTCCTGGCCTGGAAGATCGGCATGGGCGTGACGGTGGCCATGGGCGGGCTCGAGCTCGTGCTGGCCTTCGCCGGCGACCGGGCGCGCCGCGTGGTGCCGCGGGCGGCTCTGCTGGGCTCGATCGCCGGCGTGGCCGTGCTCCTGATCGCGTTCCTGCCGGCGCTCAAGGTGTTTGCGGACCCGCTGGTCGGGCTTGTTTCTCTCGTGATCGTGCTGGCGGCCTTGGTCGGCGGCCTGCGGATGCCGTGGGGCTTGCCCGGCGCTTTCGCCGCGGTGCTCGGCGGCGCGGCGATCTTCTGGGGCCGCGCCCTGCTCGCCGCCACCTGGGCCGCCGCGCCGCCCGCCCCGATGCTGGCGCTCGCATCGCCGGCCCTGGCGCTGCCGTGGCCCACGCTGGCCTGGGTTCAGGTCCTCGACGACATGGTGCCGTACCTGCCGGTAGCGCTGCCCTTCGCCCTGGCCACCGTGGTGGGTGGCATCGACAATACCGAGTCGGCCATCGTCGCGGGCGACGAGTACCGGACACGCGATATCCTGCTGGTGGAGGCGGTCGCGACCATGCTCGCGGGCACCTGCGGCGGCGTGATCCAGAACACGCCGTACATTGGCCATCCCGCCTATAAGGCCATGGGCGCGCGTGCCGGCTATACGCTGGCCACCGGCGTCGTCATCGGCGCGGGCGCCGCCGTGGGCGTCGTGTCCCTGCTGGTGAGCCTCCTGCCCGAGGCGGCGGTGGCGCCCATCTTGATCTTCATCGGACTGCAGATCACGGCCCAGGCCTTTCTTGCTTCTCCGGCGCGCCATGCGTCCGCCGTGGCGATCTCCTTCATCCCCGCGGTGGCCGCCCTCGTTCTGATTCAGGCTAATGGCTTGCTCGCCGCGGCGGGCAAGAGCGCCGCGGATCTCACGGGGGCAGGTCGGGAGACCTTTCAGACACTGCTGGTGCTGGGAAATGGCTTCATTCTGACGGCGCTGTTCTGGGCATCGGCGCTCGCCTGGATCATCGATCGGCGACTGCTCCAGGCCGGCGCGGTGCTGGGGTTGGCGGGATTGGCCGCGCTCTTCGGCCTGATCCATTCGCCGCTGCCCAGCGGAGCCGTGTTCTGGCCGTGGGCAGTTCAGAGCGGCACGTCGCCCAGCGTGGCCGGGGCCTATGGGGTGGCGGCGGCGCTGCTGCTCCTGCTGGGGGCGCGCCGCGCTCCCGGCACGGCCTCGGCCGGCTAGCGGCCGAGCGCGGCCAGCATCTCGCGATCGCTCGTGAACTTGAACTCTTCGATCTTCTCCACCTGGGCGCGCTCCTTCTCCACCGTCTCGAGTCGCTGGATGTCGGCATAGGTGACGAAGCCGACCTCGCGCTTGGCCAGCGTCTCGGTGAGCGACGCGATCAGGCGCTCGGCCTCGGCCACGGGCCGCTGCGGTCGTCCGGCGAGGAACGCGAGGACATGCTTGATCCCGGTCTCGGCGTCGAGCCGCGCGCGGCCGACGACGCCGTCGCTGGCGCGCCGGGCCCATCCCACCACGAAGACCCCGGTCAACGGCCGCTGGGTGGCGGGATCCCAGACCTGGTAGGCGGCGGAGGGCTCGCCGCCTGGGGCCGTCACGTAGAGCCCGTCCTTATAGGGCAGGCCGGCGCTCTCGTCCACGCGGTCGCCAACCGCGAACACCACCGTGTCGCAGGGGATGATTGCCGATTCGCCCGTCCCCACCGCGGCGATGCGGTCCCCCTTCCGCTCGAGTCGCGTCTCCTCCACTTCGAGGCCGACGACGCGGCCTCCTTCGGCAACCACGCGCTTCGGAGACGCCAAAAAGCGGAAGCGCAGCCGCGTGTGTGCGCGCGGATGCGGCTCGGGCTTGGCCGCCAGCGCCTTGAGCAGCTCGTCGGGATCCTGGCCCACGGCCTCGATCCGCGGACGGATCCGCTGCAGCTCCTGGCGGTACAGCTCCCGGTCGAAGCCGTCCTCGATGTCCTCGAACTCGCGGTCGTCGTAGGCCTTCTCGAACGGACCGCGCCGCGCGACCGCGATGACTTCGTCGCACTCGCAGAAATGGATGCAGTAGTTCGCGATGTCCACCATGACATTGCCGACACCGACGATGGCCACGCGGCGCCCGAGCGGGTAGGGCCGCTCGCTGAACGGCGGAAGCCGGTTGTAGTGATAGACGAGATCCTTGGCATGGTAGGCGCCGGGCAGGCGCTCACCGTCGATGCCCAGATATTTGGTTCCCTGGGCGCCGATGGCGAAGACGAGAGCGTCGAAGCCCATCTCCGCCAGCTCCCGGACGGTGAGAGCCCCCTGCTCCGCCACCGTCACGCGACCGAGGTAGGTGACGCGCGGGTCGGTGAGGATCTTCTGGAACTGCTTCCGCAGCCCGCCTTTCATCTTGTACTTGTTGAGGAAGATGCCGTACTCCGCGAGGCCGCCCGGCTTGATGTCACGGTTGAGGAGGAGGACGCAGCAACCATTGGCCGCCAGGGCACGGGTGGCGAAAAGTCCCGCGGGCCCGGCGCCCACCACCGCTACAGTATGCAGCCTGTCGTTGACCATGTTCGCTCCGTTCCCATGAAGAGAATGCCGCGAGGCAGGGCGCGTCGTGCCTGCAATCGTTCGTGAAGATAGCATAGGTAGGTCTCAGCGGAAACCCGCGAATCCCCTACGAAACTGCTTGACCCCCACGGCAGGTGTGGTGTTAAATGTTTGTCTGTTTTCTGATGAACCGATACTTCGGTGTAGGTGTCTCAGGAGGAGAGAGATGATGTCGCGTTCCTCGGTAGCATGCGTTGTTCTGGCCGCCCTGGTAGCCGGTCTCCTGCTGAGCGGGGTGACCTGGGCCCAGGCGCCGTGGGTGGCGCCGGAGGCCGAAAAGGCCAAGAAGAGCCCGCTGCCTCCCAGCGCCAAGGCGATGGCTGACGGCAAGAAATCGGCGCAGGTCAATTGCGTCTCCTGCCACGGCGCCTCCGGGAAGGGCGACGGCGCCGCGGCGGTTGCGTTGAACCCCAAGCCCGCGGATTGGACCTCGGCTCGGGTTCAGAGCGAGTCGGACGGCGAGCTCTTCTGGAAGATCAGCAATGGGCGCGGCGCGATGCCGCCCTGGAAGCATTTGCCGGAGAACGAGCGGTGGGCGCTCATCCAGTACATCCGGTCGCTGAAGAAGTAGGGCAGGGCAGCTTCGATTGACGCCGGCGCGGGAGCGTCGGCAGCGGGGGCCCATGCATCTACGTACGACCGTTGTCCGACCCGGCCGATGAACGACGAGCTCGCAGATCGGGATCCCGATCCGCCCGTGCTCCGGATGACCGTGTCGGAGCTCAGGCACGCGCTGGATTCGCTGACCGAGCGCCTGAGCCGGCTCGAGCGCGCGAGTGGGGGCGCCGCCGACACTGCGGACCGTCGGGGCGCCGACTCCGACGAGCGCACGCTCGCGCTGTTCCAGGAGATCCTCTCCATTCCCGCGGCCGGCCTCGAACCCGGGGAGCTCTACGCGCTCGCCGTGGACCGCGTGGCCCGGCTGCTCGCCGCTGACCGTACCATGCTCTTCGTGGCCGAGTCGCCCTCCGGCCGTCTCGTCCCGCGGTCCGCGCGGGGCTTCCGCCGCGACGACCTGCTCACCGTATCGCTGCTGCCCGGCGAGGGCCTGGTGGGTCGCGTCTTCGCCGAGAAGCGGATGATGACCTTCGACCCCGCTGCCTCACCGGACGAAGCGGATCCCTTCATCGAGCGATTCCCGGTTCGTGAGGCCATCGCGGTGCCGGTGCGAGTGGAGGGCGAGGTCGCGGGCGTTCTCTATGCGGGGCGCCGGACGCTGGGAGCGCCATTCAGCGCCAGCGATACCCTGCTGCTCCTGGTCCTCGCCGATCGAGTCGGCGCGGGGCTGGTGCACCAAGGGCTCCTCGAGCGACACGGCGGCAATCTCGCTCACCTCAGAGAGCTCGGCGGCTTCGTCGAGGAAACCGCGATCGGGCGCGCCCTTACGGACGCGCTCGCGCGGGCCTGCGATGTCGGGTGCCGGCTGGTCGGGGCGCGGGCCGCCGCCGTTGCGCTGCTCGCCGGGGAGCAACGGCTGGCGCTTGCCGCCGCCTGCGGATTGCCGGACTCTGCACCCTGGCGCGTGAATGCGCGCGAGGGGCTCACCGGCGAGATGCTGGCAGGCCAGGTGCCGGTAGCCTGCCGCGACGTGCAGACGCGCCGGAGCGCGGAGGACAGCTTCCTGAGTGACGCCGGCTTCCACGCCTGCCTGCTGGTGCCGCTGCGCCTCGGGGGCCGGACGCTCGGCGGGCTCTATCTGGCAGACACGGAGGCGAAGGACTTCTCGCCTGAGGAGATCGAGGCGGCGCAGGTCTTGGCGTCGCTGGTCGCCGCCGCCGTCGAGAACAACCGCGTCCACGAAGAGTTGCGCGGCGCCTTCGATCGTGCGCTGGCGAGCCAGGAGGGGCTCGTTCAAGGGGAGAAGGCCCGCGCCCTGGGCGAGATGGCGGGCGGGATCTCCCGTGAGTTCAACAATATCTTCGCGATCATCCTGGGCAAGGCCCAGCTGCTGCTCGCGCGCGCGCACGACGATTCGCTCCGCGAGGGCCTGGGCATGCTGGAAGAGGCGGCGTGGCGCGGCGCCGACATTGTTCACCGGCTGCTGGGACTCGCGGCCACGACCACGAGCGACACGATGAGCCCGGTCGAAATGACGGCGCTGATTCAGGATGCCATCGGCCTAACGCAAACACGGTGGAAGGACGAGCCCGCGGGGCGGGGCCACCGGATCGAGATGGTCACGGATCTGCAGCCGGTGCCGCCCGTCGCGGCCAATCCGACCGCGCTACGTGAGGCCGTGATGAACCTGATCGTGAACGCCGTGGACGCCATGCCCGCCGGCGGCCGCATCGTGATCCGCACGCGGCCCAGGGCCGACGGCGTCGAGCTCAGGGTGAGCGACACGGGCGAGGGGATCGCGGACGAGATCCGGCCGCGGATCTTCGACGCCTTCTTCACCACGCGCGCCCCGCAGCGGCTCGGCCTGGGTCTGTCGGTGGTGCATGCCATCGTCACGCGCTACCGGGGCACCGTCGACATCAAGAGCGCCACCGGCGGCACGACCGTGACGGTGTGGTTCCCCGGCGCGGGGCCGACGGCCCAGGTGCCACCACCGCCGGAGGTCGAACGGCTGTCCAGACCCGTCCCGCGCGCTCCCGTCGTGGAAGCCGCGCCCGCTCCTCCGCTCGTGAGCTTCGAGCCACCCGAAGCCCCATCAGTGCCTGAAGCCGGGCCGGGAGAGGAACCAGACATCGTCTTCCTGGCGCCCGAGGCCGAATCCGAGGAGCCCCCGGCCGCGCGCGAAGAGCCCGGGCCCGCAGTCCAGGAGTCCGAGCCCGCGGCCGCCGCTCCGGTGGCGGTTCCGGCGGACGACACGGTTCCAATGGCGGCCATCCTCATCTTCGAGGAGGAAGCCCAGATCCGGTCGATGTTGGTCGACGCGCTCAGCGAAGCGGGCTACCGCGTGGAGTCGGCTGCCGACGCACCCGAAGGGCTCGCGAAGCTGCGCCGTGAAAGCTTCGATCTCGTGCTCACTGATCTCTCCCTGCCCGACCGCTCGGGGCTTCAAGTCGCCCGGTCCGTCAAGCGCCTGAGCGCGCACACGGCCGTCGTGTTGATCACGGGCTGGGGGCATCTGCTGGACCACGACCGCCTGCGGGAGAGCGGCGTGGATCTCATTCTCGTGAAGCCCTTCCGGCTGGACCGCGTCCTGTCCGTCGTCCGCGACGCGCTTCGTCTGCGCACGCCCGCTTGACCCGGCGTCTCGCCACGGTTGATCTCGGCACCAACACCGTTCGTCTGCTCGTGGTCGAGGCAGAAGGCGGGACGTGGCGGTCACTGCACCAGTCCCAGCGTGTGACCAGGCTCGGCGAGGGACAGGCGGATGCCGGCCGCCTGCTCGAGGCGCCGATGCGGAGGACGGTGGACACGGTGTCCGAGTTCATCGCGTCCGCGCGGGGGTTGGGCGCCTCGGAGATCCACGTCGTCGCAACCAGCGCGGTCCGCGAGGCGACGAACCGCGCCGAGCTGCTCGCCCGCCTGCGGGCGGCGACCGGGCTGGAAGCGAGCGTGGTATCGGGCGAGGAGGAAGCGCGGCTCACGCTCCAGGGCGTGGCCGCGGGACTGCCGCAGTTGGGCGGCTCCTTCGTGCTCTTTGACATCGGCGGCGGGAGCACCGAGCTGGTGCTCGCCGAAGCGGGCCGCCTGGGTGCCGCCGTGAGCGTGCGGCTGGGCGTGGTGGGGCTGGCGGAGCGGTTCGGGGGCGCCGGACCCGTGAACTGGGCGCGCTTCGCGGTCATGCGCGGCGAGATCGATGGCCAGCTGGCGCGGGAGATCCCGGCGCGAATCGCCGAAACGCGAGCGCCGTCGCTCGTCGGGACGGCCGGCACGGTGACGACACTCGCGGCGCTCGATCTCGGACTGTCCGCGTACGATGCGAGCCGGGTTCAGGGCCATCGGCTCACGCGGGGCGCCGTCGAGCGGCTGCTGGATCGGCTGGGCGCCCTCGCCGCGGACGAGCGCGCCCGGCTGCCCTGTCTCGAGCCGGGACGGGCCGACGTGATCATCCCGGGCATCGCGATCTGCCTGGCGGTGATGGACCGGCTGGGCCGTGACGCGCTCGTCGTGAGCGACCACGGTCTGCGGGAAGGAATTCTCTGTGAGATACTGAGCGCGCGATGATGCGCTCGGCGCTCCTCGCGCTGTCCACCCGGCCCGGCCTGGGCCGCGCCCTGGACCGGCTGCCGCTCACCCGCCGGCTCGTGCGCCGCTTCGTCGCGGGCACCGAGCTCGAAGACGCGCTGGCCGTCATCCGGCGGGTGAACGACGGCGGCCTCTCGGCCGCCGTCACCTACCTCGGCGAGAACGTGGCCACCGAGACGGCGGCGCGCGCAGCGGCCGCCGCCTACCTCGAGATCCTGGACCAGATCAAGCGCCGCAGTCTTCGGTGCGTTCCATCTCTCAAGCTCACGCACATGGGACTCGACATCTCCGAAGCCGCGTGCGTGGACAACCTGCGACGGATTCTGGATCGCGCGCGCGATCACGGCACCCTGGTGTGGATCGACATGGAGCAGACCGCCTACACCGAGCGCACCCTCCGTCTCTACGCGGAGCTGCGTCGGGAGTATCCGAACGTCGCCTGCGTGGTCCAGGCGTACCTGCGCCGCAGCGAGGAAGACGTGCGCCGGCTCATCGGGATCGGCGCGACGGTGCGGCTCTGCAAGGGCGCGTACCGAGAGCCGCCGTCGCTGGCCTTTGCGGACAAGGTCGAGGTCGACCGCAGCTACGAGCGGCTCATGGATCTGCTGCTCGCGGCGGGCGTGTACACGGGCTTTGCCACCCATGACGAGCGCCTGATCGCCCGGGTGGAACGGCGCGCGCGCGAGCTCGGCACGCCGCGGGAGCACGTCGAGATCCAGATGCTCTACGGCATCCGGGGTGACCTGCACGGGCGGATTCGCGCCATGGGCCTCGCGCTGCGGCTGTTGGTGCCGTACGGCGAGGAATGGTACGGCTACTTCATGCGCCGGCTTGCCGAGCGTCCCGCCAATCTGCTCTTCCTGCTGAAGAGCCTCGCTCGCTGAGCGTCGCGCGGAGCGCCGATTTGTTGACACCGCGGGTCGCGGTGTGTTGTGGTAGGCATCGAGTCGCTCGGCAGCGGGCGCGGGACTGGATGGCTCGTGGCATTGTTCGTGGCGGGGAGGGTCCGGATGGGCATGATCCCCGAATCCCTGGTCCGGCGCTGGCTGGAGGTCCTTCTCCCGCTGGTGTCGTTGGGCATCTTGACCGTGCACTTCCACCCGGAGTATCTCCCCCCGGCGCTTCTCGAAGATCCCGGCGGCTCGATTCTTCTCTTGCTGGCGCGCGCCCTCCTCTGGGCGGTGTTCGGCATCTGGGCCCTGTCCGCGCTGATCGTCGCCTTCTTCCTCCTGTACTCTCCCATCTATCTGCTGAACCGATCCGCGATGCTCATCGGCGAGGGCGGATGGGTGGATCGGCGGGAAGTGCGATTCTACATCCTCTGCTTCGCGCTGCTCTGCGTGCTGGGTGCTCTCGCGTACTGGCAGTGGCCGTATGCGGTGGCCCTGTACATCCTGATGGCCGGCTTCGGGCCCGTGATGTGGCGCGTGATGGTCTGAGGGGGCTGAGTTGACAGGGGTGCGTCGGACGTCTATGCTAACCGGGGTATATGGATGAAATAGCGGTACTCGTTCTCAACTATACCTACGAGCCACTGCATTTCACCAACGCCAAGCGGGCGATCACGCTCTTGCTGGCGGGGAAAGCGGAAAGCGTCGAGGCCTCGCCGCGGGTCATCCGGTCGCCATCCCGCAGCTTCCATCTGCCGTCGGTGATCCGTCTTGCCATTTATATCCGCAAGCCGTTCCTCGAGCGCGTCGCCTTCAACAAGAAGAACATCCTTCGCCGTGACGGTTACACCTGCCAGTACTGCAGCCGCCGCGGCGAAAAGCTCACCGTGGACCACGTCATCCCGCGGTCCCGTGGCGGACAGACGACGTGGACCAATGTCGTGGCCGCCTGCCTGCGCTGCAACCTGCTCAAGGGCAACCGCACGCTGGAGGAGGCCCGGCTGCGGCTCGTCCGCGAGCCCGTGCACCCGCAGTTCCTCTTTTCGGTGCACCTGCTGAGACATCCGCACGCCACGTCGTTCCTGGACTCGTGGCGGAAGTATCTGGTCGCCGTCTCCTCGACACCCTGAGCTCGTTGTTCAGGCTTTCCTCGGAGTTCGCCCCTTCGGGGGACCAGCCCCGGGCCATCGAGCGCCTCGTCACGCTGCTGGGCGAGGGACGGCCCCACGCCGTCCTGCTGGGGATCACGGGCAGCGGGAAGACGTTCACGCTCGCCAACGTGATCGCGCGGCTGGCCCGGCCGGCGCTCGTCATCTCGCCGAATAAGACTCTGGCGGCGCAGCTGTACAGCGAGTTCAAGGCCTTCTTCCCCGAGAGCGCGGTTGAGTACTTCGTCTCCTATTACGACTATTACCAGCCCGAGGCCTATATCCCGCAGTCCGACACGTATATCGAGAAAGACGCGCTGGTGAACGACGAGATCGACCGCATGCGCCACTCCGCGACGACGTCGTTGTTCGAGCGCCGCGATGTAGTGGTGGTCGCCTCCGTCTCGTGCATCTACGGGATCGGGGAGCCGGAGACGTACCACGGCATGCACGTGGCGCTGCGCCCCGGCCAGACGATGGAGCGCGACGTGCTGATCCGGGCGCTCGTCGCGGTCCAGTACGAGCGCAACGACTACGATTTCCGGCGCGGAACGTTCCGGGTCCGGGGGGACGTCGTGGAGGTCTTCCCCGCGGCGGCGGAAGGCGAGGCGCTGCGAGTCGAGTTCTGGGGCGACACCGTGGAGCGGCTGATGACGCTGGATCCCCTGCGCGGGACGACGACGGGCACGGTGGAGGAGGCGCGTGTCTATCCCGCGAGCCACTACGTGACGCCGGCCGCGCAGCTGGAGCGGGCGCTCCAGGGCGTCCACGCGGAGCTCGGCGAGCGGCTGCGCTTTCTGCGCGGGCGCGGGCGGCTGCTGGAGGCCCAGCGCCTCGAGCAGCGGACGCTCTTCGACATGGAGATGCTCAGGGAGATCGGCTACTGTCACGGCGTCGAGAATTACTCGCGCCACCTCTCGGGCCGCAAGCCGGGGCAGAATCCGCCGACGCTGATGGACTACCTGCCGAAGGACGCCCTCGTGATCATCGACGAGTCTCACGTCACCGTCCCCCAGGTGCGGGGGATGTATCCCGGGGACCGCTCGCGCAAGGAAGCGCTGGTCGAATATGGATTCCGGCTGCCATCGGCCTTCGACAACCGGCCGCTCACCTTCGAGGAGTTCACGCGCCTAGTCCCGCAGACGCTGTACGTGTCGGCCACGCCCGGCCCCTACGAGCTGGGCGCGGCCGGCGCCGAGCGCGTCGGGCCGGGGCGCCCTTGGGAGGGCGGCTCGGTGGCGGAACAGATCATCCGGCCGACGGGTCTCATGGATCCGAAGATCACCGTGCGGCCGGCCGGCGCCCAGGTGGACGACCTGATGGCGGAGGTGCGCGCGCGGGCGGAACGCGACGAGCGCGTGTTGATCACCACGCTGACCAAGCGAATGGCCGAGGACCTCACCGAGTACTACCAGCAGAACGGACTGCGCGTGCGCTACCTGCACTCGGACATCGACACGCTCGAGCGCGTCGCGGTGATCCGCGATCTGCGGCTCGGCAAGTTCGACGGCCTCATCGGCATCAACCTGCTCCGCGAGGGACTCGATCTCCCCGAGGTCTCCCTGGTCGCGATCCTCGACGCCGACAAGGAAGGCTATCTCCGGTCGGCGACTTCGCTGATCCAGACGGCCGGGCGGGCGGCGCGCCACGTCAATGGCGAGGTGATCATGTATGCCGACGCGGTCACCGGCTCCATGAAGGAGGCACTCGCCGAGACCGAGCGGCGGCGGGTGGTCCAGGAAGCGTACAACCGCGCCCACAACATCACGCCCGAATCCATCCGCAAGTCCATCCGCGACCTGCTCGAGAGCGTGCCGGAACGGGACTACTACACGGTCGAAGCCGTGCGCGAGCCCGAGGCACGCTGGGAGAGCGCCGCGGCGCTGGCGGCTCACGTGGCCGAGCTCGAGGCCGCCATGAAGGAGGCCGCCAAGCGGCTGGACTTCGAGCGGGCCGCCGAGCTGCGCGACCGCATCAAGGCACTCAAGAAGATCGATCTCGGGGTACGCTGAGAGCGGGCATGCTGATCAAATGGCTGCTGATCGCCTTCGCGGTGCTCTCCGCCGCGCTCTATCTCCTCTCCAAGCTGCTGGCCTGGGCGAACCCGCCGCGGCCGAGCCGGCCCCGGCCGGCCGCGCTTCGGCGCGTGGAGCGGGCGCTTCGGTGGAGCGTGCTCGTGCCGGCGGGGTTGGCGCTGGCGCTGCTCGCCCTCACGCTGCTGAGGGCGGGCTGAGCCGGGGACCGCGGCCGTGAAGCTGCAGGAGAAGGTCGCCCAGGTCCCGGATCGGCCGGGCGTCTACCTCTACAAGGACGCCAAGGCGCAGATCATCTATATCGGCAAAGCCGCCTCCCTGCGGAGCCGCGTGCGCTCCTACTTCCAGGACTCCCGGACCCGCGACCCCAAGACCGATGCCCTGCTGGTCCAGATCCGCGACCTCGAGTACATCGTGACGACCAACGAGCTCGAGGCCATGATCCTCGAATCCACCTTGGTCAAGAAGCACCGGCCGCGCTACAACATCATCCTGCGGGACGACAAGCACTACCCGTTCCTCAAGCTCACCACCAACGAAGACTTTCCCCGCCTGGTGGTCGCGCGGCGAGTCCAGCCGGACGGCGCGGCCTACTTCGGGCCCTTCTACCCGGCCACGGCGATGCGCGAGACCCTGCGCCTCGTCCGCCAGCTCTTCCCGCTGCGCACGTGCCGGATCAAGATCGACGGCACGCTGCCGCGGCCGTGCCTGCAGTACTACATCCACCGCTGCAATGCCCCGTGCACGGGGTGGGAAACGCGCGAGGGGTACTCGAAGACGGTGCGGGAGGTGGAGCGCTTCCTCGAGGGACGCAACGACGACCTCGCCGCCGAGCTCACCCGGGAGATGGAGGCGGCGGCGGAGGAGACGAAGTTCGAGCGCGCCGCCGCGCTGCGCGACCGCGTCCAGGCGCTGAACACGATCCGGGAGCGCCAGCAGATGATCTCCACCGACGAGGCCGATGCCGACATCGTGGGCGTGGTGCGCCAGGGCTCGGAGGCGTGCGTCCAGCTCTTCTTCGTGCGCAAGGGCCGGCTCTTGGGGCGCGAGTCCTTCTTCTTCGAGCGCGTCGCGGGCTGGAGCGACGGGGAGATTCTCTCGGCCTTCGTGAGGCAGTTTTACGTGCGCGATGTGACGCCGCCACCGGAGATCGTGCTCTCCGAGGCGCTGCCGGAGGCCGAGCTCATCGCGGAGTGGCTGGGCCAGCGGCGCGGCGGCCGCGTGGAGCTGCTGGCGCCCCAGCGGGGTCGCAAGCGCGAGCTGGTCGCGATGGCGGAAGAAAACGCCGCGCTGGCGCTCCAGAGCCACCTGCTCTCGCGCGGCAACCGCCAGCAGGTCGTGCTCGAGGATCTCCAACGCGCGCTCAGCCTGCCCGAGCTGCCCCATCGCGTCGAGGCGTTCGACATCTCGACGATCCAGGGGCACGAGACCGTCGCCTCGATGGTCGTGTGGGTGGAGGGAGATATGAAGCGCGACGAGTACAAGCGATACAAGATCCGCACCGTGACGGGCACCGACGACTTCGCCTCCATGCAGGAGGTGCTCGGCCGGCGCTACGGAAAGGCGCTCGAAACCGAGAGTGTCCTGCCCGACCTCATCGTGCTCGACGGGGGACGCGGCCAGCTCAACGTGGGGATCAAGGCGTTGGAAGCGATCGGGCTCGACTACATTCCGATTGCCGCTCTGGCGAAGCGCGCGGAAGAGGTGTATCTGCCCGAGCGGCTGCAGCCGCTGGTCCTCGACATGGGCTCGCCGGCGCTCCAGGCGCTCCAGAGGATGCGTGACGAGGCCCACCGGTTCGCGATCACGTACCACAAGAAGCTGCGGACCCGGCGCGCCATCGCGTCCGTTCTGGATCAGATTCCGGGCGTGGGACCGGCCCTTCGCACGAGCCTGTTGAGAACGCTCGGCTCGGCGAAAGGCGTGCGGCAGGCCTCGGTGGCCGAGCTCGCATCCGTTCCAAAGGTCACGCCCAAGCTCGCCCAGCGCATCTATGATTTCTTTCACCCGCCGGCCGGAGATCAGGAACCTTCCGGCGGGCCGGGCGGTTAGCGAAAAGGGAAATTCCTGCGAAAGGGGGTGAGAACCCATGAAGACATTCGTAATGGCTCTCGCGATGGTGGCTCTGCTGGCGGGGCCGGTGCTGGCCAACCAGTGCCCGCTGCTGGTCAAGCAGATCCAGGACGCGACCGCCGGGAAGACGGACGACGCGTCCAAGAAGGCGCAGGCGCTGGCCGCCGAGTCCAAGTCGCTGCACGACGCGGGCAAGCATGCCGACGCGGTGAAGAAGGCTCAGGAGGCCGCCGCGGCTATCAACCTCCAGCTGAAGATGAAGTAGTAGCGATTTTCTCCTCCGGGGGCGGGCGATCCGCCCCCGGGGGGACGTTTCTTGCCTCCCCCGCCTAAGTGTCGTAAAATTCAGCCCAATATGTCGTCGGACGACCGTCTGGACCGTTACCCGTTCCGTGAGATCGAACCCAAGTGGCAGCAGGTGTGGGAAGAGTCCAAGCAGTTCAAGGCCACCGAGGATCCCGGCCGCCCCAAGTACTATTGCCTCGAGATGTTTCCGTACCCCTCCGGGCGGATCCACATGGGGCACGTGCGCGTCTACACGATCGGGGACCTGCTGGCGCGCTTCAAATGGATGCGGGGATTCAACGTGCTGCACCCGATGGGCTGGGACGCTTTCGGGCTGCCGGCCGAGAACGCGGCGATCGACAACGGCGTCCACCCGGCCGTGTGGACCTACGAAAACATCAAGAACATGAAGACGCAGCTGCGGCGCCTGGGGATGTCCTACGACTGGGACCGCGAATTCGCCACCTGCGATCCGAGTTACTACCGCTGGGAGCAGCTCATCTTCATCCGGATGTTCGAGCGCGGGCTGGCATACAAAGAGCGCTCGCGGGTGAATTGGTGTCCGTCATGCCAGACCATCCTCGCCAACGAGCAGGTGGAAGCAGGCCGCTGCTGGCGCTGCGAGTCCGTCGTGGAGAGCAAGGAGATCGAGGGCTGGTTCTTCCGGATCACCAGCTACGCCGACGAGCTGCTGGCCTGGTGCGATCGGCTGCCCGGCTGGCCCGAGCGCGTGCTGACGATGCAGCGAAACTGGATCGGGCGCAGCGAGGGCGCCGAGTTCGATCTGCCGGTGGTCGGCCGCGACGACCTCAGGATCACGATCTTCACCACGCGCCCGGACACGTCCTTCGGCATGACCTACGCGGTGCTGGCGCCCGAGCACCCGCTCGTGGACCAGCTGGTCACGGATCCGGCTGAGCGGAGCAAGGTCGTCACGTTCCGTCGGGAGGTCGCTCTCGAGTCCGAGATCGAGCGGCTCGCGGCCGACCGGGCCAAGCGCGGGCTCCGGCTCGCGGCCCGGGCGGTCAACCCGTTCACCGGTCGGGAGATTCCGCTGTTCCTGGCCGACTACGTGCTCATGGGCTATGGCACGGGAGCGATCATGGCCGTTCCCGCCGAAGATCAGCGCGACTGGGACTTTGCCAAGCAGCACGGGCTCGAGATCATTCCCACGGTGAAGCGGCCCGACGGGTGGGAGGAGACCCAAGCCTATACGGGCGACGGGGTGAAGATCAACTCGGGATTCCTCGACGGGCTCAGCGTCGAGGCGGCCAAGCGCGCAGCGATCGACTGGCTGGTGGCCAAGGGCCTCGGCCGGGCGACGATCAACTACCGGCTGCGCGATTGGGGCATCAGCCGACAGCGCTACTGGGGCGCGCCGATCCCCATTCTCTACTGCGCGGCGTGCGGCATGGTGCCGGAGCGAGAGGAGAATCTGCCCGTCGTGCTCCCCCAGGACGTGCAGATCAGCGGCAAGGGCGGCTCGCCGCTCGCCAGCGTGCCCGGCTTCGTCAACGCCACGTGTCCCCGGTGCGGGGGGAGAGCGCGGCGCGACACGGATACGATGGATACCTTCGTCGAGTCCTCGTGGTATTTCCTGCGGTACTGCTCGCCGCACTACACCCACGGGATGTTCGAGCGCGCGGCGGCCGAGTACTGGATGCCCGTGGATCAGTACATCGGCGGTATCGAGCACGCGGTGCTCCATCTCCTCTACGCGCGCTTCTACACCAAGGTGCTCCGGGACCTCGACCTGATCAAGGTGGACGAGCCGTTCAGCGCCCTGCTCTCGCAGGGCATGGTGGTCAAGGACGGCGCCAAGATGTCCAAGTCCAAAGGCAATGTGGTGGACCCGGACGAGATGATCCGCCGATTCGGCGCCGACGCCACCCGGCTCTTCATGCTCTTCGCCGCGCCCCCCGAGAAGGATCTCGACTGGAAGGAGAGCGGCGTCGAGGGCGCGTCCCGCTTCCTCAACCGCGTCTGGCGCTTCATCCATACCCACGCGACGGAGATTCGGGCTGCGGGCCGCCTCGCGCCGGTGTCCGATGCCGGGCGGGCGTTCCGGCGCGTCATCCACGAGACGATTCACCGGGTGACACCGGACATCGAGCGCGACTTCCACTTCAACACGGCCATCAGCGCCGTCATGGAGCTGGTGAACGCGCTCCTCGAGTTCGAGCGGGTCTCGCTGGACGTGGTGGCGCGGGGCGAGCGCGCGGCGCTCCTCCGTGAAGCGGTCGAGGCCACGCTCCTGCTCCTCGGCCCCGTCTGTCCACACATCACCGAGGAGCTGTGGGCCGCGCTCGGCAATTCCACGAGCCTCTTCAAAGCACCGTGGCCGTCGGCCGATCCGGACGCGCTCCGGCGGGAGGAGATCCAGATCGTGGTCCAGGTGGACGGCAAAGTGCGCAGTCGCATCACGGTCGAGGTGCACGCGTCCGAGGCTGAAGTGCGGGAAAAGGCGCTGGCCGATGAGAAGGTCAGGCAGTGGCTGGACGGCCGACAGGTGGCGAAGGTGGTCGTCGTACCCGGCCGACTCGTGAACATCGTGACCCGGAGCTGAGATGATCACCCATGCGCGCCGGCTGCTCCTGTTGACGCTGATCACGGCGCTCCTGGCCGGCTGCGGCTATGGTGTCAGCGGCAGCCTGCCGGAGCATATCAAGACGGTGGCGGTGCCGGTCTTCAAGAACAAGACGCAGGAGCCCGCCGTGGAGAATGGGATTACCTCCGCGGTCGTCACCGCCTTCGTCAACAGCGGCCGGCTCAAGGTGGTGCCGCTGGATCAGGCCGATGCCGTTCTCGACGGCGAGATCGTCGGCTACGCCATCGAGCCGCTGACCTTTGACCGTCGCCTCAACGCGCGCGAGTATCGGTTGCGCGTCGTGCTCAACATCCAGTTCCGCGACGTCCGCAAGAACACCATGCTGTGGCGCGAGGAGGGGCTCAGCGAGGTCTCCGACTTCCGCGTCGTCGGCCAGGTCTCCGACACGATCAGTCGGGAGGAAGGCGCCGTGCGCCAGGCGGCGGTGGAGATCGGCCGCAAGCTCGTCACCCAGGTGGTGGATCGGTTCTAGCGGGTGGACTACGCAGGCTTTCTGAGGGCGGTGGAGGCGGGACAGGCGCCGCCGGTGGCGCTCCTGCACGGCCCGGAGCCGCTCCTTCTCGATGATGCCGTCGATCTCGTCTCCCGGGCGCTGCTCCCGGACCCCTCGGCCCTCGCGCTCTCGCGGGAGATCTTTGAGGCCCGCGAGGCCGAGGCCGAGGCGATCGTGCAGTCGGCGCTCATGCTGCCCTGGTCCGGCGCTCGCCGGCTGGTGGTGGTCAGAGGCGTGGGGAGCCTGAGCGCCAAGCAAGGCGAGCCCCTTGCCGCCTATCTCAAGTCTCCGAATCCGTCCACGGTTCTGCTGCTCCTCGCCGATGACACGCTCGAGGCCTCGCACTGGCTGCTGAAGACCGTGCCGGGGGCCGCGATCGTCTCCGCGCTGCCGCCGGCGGGGCGGCAGCTTGCCCCGTGGCTCAAGGCGCGTGCGCAGGCCGACGGCTTCGAGGTCGAAGAGGCCGCCGCGTCGCTTCTCGTGGAGCTTTTGGGCGACGATCTCACCCAGCTTCTCGGGGAGGTCGAAAAGGCCGCGCTCGCCGGCGGCCCGGAGAACCGGCACGTGGGCGTGGCCGAGGTGCGCGCTGTCGTGGGCGAGCACCGCGTGCACGGCATCTTCGAGCTGACGCGGGCGCTGGCGCGACGGGATTGCGCGGCGGCGCTGGCGCTGCTCGAGTCGCTGCTCAACGGAGGCGAAGATCCGCTGGGAGTCCTGGCGATGCTCGCGCGCGAGGGGCGCGCCACCTGGCAGGCCGCGGAGGGACTGCGCCGCGGCCGCGCGGCGGACGACGTCGCCCGGGCGCTGCGTCGGCCGCCCGGCGCCGCGGCGGCGCTCGTGGAGCGCGCTCAGGCGCTGGCGCCCGGCGGGGGCGCCCGCCTGCTCCGCCGCTGCTGGGACGTCGAGCGGCGACTGAAGCTGGGCGGCGCGCCCCGATCCGAGCTCTCCCTGCTCATCGCGGATTTGTGCGCGGTGTGAGGGGGCGCGCGCGCCGAGCCCTGCTCGCCTCGCTGCTGCTGGCCGCGTTGGCCGGGGCGCGGCCGGCGGAGGCCGCGCCCCGGCTGACCGCGGGGGCGTCGTCGGTGATTGTCAATCTGCCGGCGGACACACCGCTCGCGGGGTACGGCGGATTTCCCCGGCGGGCCTGGCTGCCCGATCTGATCGGCCGCCACCCCGATGCGTTCTGGTTCCGGCCGTCCGGCGGCGTGCACGACCCGCTGACCATCCGGGCCCTCGTCCTCGATACCGGCGCCTCGCGCGTGCTCTGGCTCACGGTGGATCTTGTTGGAGTGGATCCCGGCCTGCTTGCGACACTGAAAGAGCGACTCGAGCGTGGCGGCTCGACGTACGCGGCGATCATCGTGTCGGCCTCGCACACTCATTCCGGCCCGGGCGGCTACGCGGATTCGGCCCTCTTCGCCTTCGTCGCGGTCGACCGGCAGTCAGCCGTGGTGCGGGCCAGGATCCTCGACGGCCTGGAGCGTGCCGCGCGCGAGGCGGCGGCTCGCCGTCGCCCGGCAACGGTAGCAGCCGGCCGGACCGACGTGGCCGGGATCAGCAAGAGCCGGGTGCGCGGCGCGCTTGATTCCGAGCTCGGCGTGCTGAAGGTGGTGGGGCTCGACGGCCGCCCGGTGGCCATCGTGTGGAATTACGCGATTCACGGCACCGCCCTCGGGCGCGGGAACTTCCTGCTCTCCGGGGATCTGATGTCGGACGCGACGGCGCGGCTCGAGAAAGCGCTGGGCGCGCCGGCGCTCTTCGTGAACGGGGCGGTGGGCGATGTGAGCCCGCGCTATCACGGGTGGGCCGGCGTGAAGACGGCCGGGGACGCCCTCGCCACCGGCGCGCTCGCGGCTTGGCGCGAGGCGCGGATGGAGGCCGACCCGCGCGTGGCGGTCGTGACCGAGCGAATCCCGCTGGGCGCGCCGTCCCTCTCGCTGAGGAATTGTCTGGGTGGCTGGCTGCCGGCCGGCGCGAGCCTCGGGCTGTCGACCGCGCTGCCGTCAACCGGAGACGTGATCGCGCTCGGCATCGGTGGCACGAGCTGGCTCGTGATTCCAGGCGAGCTCGAAACACGGCTCGGCCTGGACCTGAAGGCGGCGGGAAGACGGCGATTCGCCTATACCTTCGTGGCGGGCGTCTCCAACGACTACCTGGGGTACTTCCTCACCCCGGAGCATTACCGCCAGCCGAGCTACATCGCGTGCGCGAGTCTCTACGGAGAGCGGGCGGGCGAGACGGTCCGCGAGGCGGCCATCGCCGCGCTCGGCCGCCTCGCGGATCGGATGAGGTGGCGGTGAGCGACGAATCAGGCGAGCGTGTTCAGCCGGCGGGCGAGCGAGGACTTCTTGCGGGCAGCGGTATTGCGGTGAATCACACCCTGGCTGACCGCCCGGTCGAGCGCGCGAATGGCGTCGAGCACGGCGGTCTTCGACTCGGCCGTCTTGTCGGTCACGGCGCGCGCGGTCTTGAGCGAGGTCCGGATGCTGCTGCGGACAGCGCGATTGCGCTGCCGGCGCTTCTCGTTCTGCCGGATCCGCTTGATCGCCGATCGAGTATTGGCCACCGACCTTCTCCTCCTCGTCATCGGAACGTGAGCGACACACGAGGCTACCGTTCGAGTGCGCGGCTGTCAAGGAGTTTGTCGACGTGAGCGACCCGCACGAGGGCGTGCAGCGCGGCGTGGTGAGCGCCGTGGGCGCGATCGGCCTGGCGACACTGGCCAGCCGCCTCCTCGGCCTGGCCAGGGACATCGTGATCGCGCGCGTCTTCGGGGCAGGCCCCATGACGGACGCCTTCTTCGTCGCCTATCGCATTCCCAACCTCCTCCGGCGGCTCCTGGCCGAAGGGGCGCTGTCGACTGCCGTCATCCCCGTGTTCACCGAGACGCTGACCACGGGGACGCGGGAAGGCTTCGCCCGCATGGTCCGCGCGGTGACGGGAGCCGCGATCGTGGCGCTCGTCGCAGCCTCCGCGCTCGGGGTCATCCTGGCCCCGTGGATCCTCGCGGTGATGGCGGCCGGCTGGAGGACGAACCCGCCGCTGTTCGGGCTGGCCGTCTCGCTCACGCGGCTCATGTTTCCATATCTGCTCCTGGTCGGGCTGGCGGCCCTTGCCATGGGAGCGCTGAACGCCCACCACCGGTTCTTCACGGCGGCGCTGGGACCCGCCGTGCTGAACATCGCGATGATCGCGGCCGTGGTGACCCTGTCCGCGCGCATGACCCCGCCGATCATGTCCCTGGCGGTGGGCGTTCTGGTCGGCGGCCTCGGACAGCTCGCCGTCCAGCTCCCCGAGCTGCGGCGCCTCGGCGTGCCGTTGGCGCCGTCTGCGGAGCTCTCCCATCCGGCGGTGAAGGAGATCGGCCACCGGCTCTGGCCCGCGGTCTTCGCGCTGTCCGCCGTGCATGTCACCGTGGTCATCAATACATGGCTCGCCTCCTGGCTGCGCGCGGGAACGGTGTCGTACCTCTACTACGCCGACCGGGTCATGGAGTTCCCGCTCGGCGTCTTCGGCATCGCGCTGGCCACCGCGGCGCTGCCGAGCATGTCGGCGCAGGCCGCGCGCGGTGACACGGAAGGGCTGCGCGTGACGCTCCGTTTTGCGCTCCGGCTGTCGGCCTTCATCGCGGTGCCCGCCACCGTGGGGCTGGTGGTGCTGGGGGGGCCGATCGTACGCATGCTCTTCCAGCGCGGAGAGTTCAGCGCGGCCGAGGCGCTGTTCACGACCCAGGCGCTGGCCGGCTACGCCGTGGGCCTTCCGGCCTTCTCGGCGACGCGAATCGCGGCGCAGACCTTCTACGCGTTGGGGGATACCCGCACGCCCGTGGCCGTGGGATTCGCGTCGGTGGCGGCCAACGTGGCACTGGCGCTCGCCCTGATGTGGCCGCTCCAGCATGTGGGGCTGGCCCTGGCCTCGTCCCTGTCCGCGTACGTGAATTTGTTCGGGCTGTACTGGCTGCTGCGCCGGCGGCTCGGGCCGCTGGGCGGCCTGGAGCTGCTGCTCTCGCTCGGCCGGACCGCCTGCGCCTCGCTGGCGCTGCTGCTCTGGTGCATGGCGGTAAGCGGCCCGCTCTCCGATGGCCGGGGCGGCGTGGGCTGGACGCTCGCGGCCTTGGGCGCGGGGATTGTCGTCTACGGAGTTGCCGCGGCGCTCCTGCGCGCGCCGGAGCTGCGCTCGCTCCGGGGAATGCTCGCGCGACGGGGGCAATCCTTGCCTTCGGACGGGGGCGGATGATAAACTTTCTCATGCTCGTGGGGTTTGATGGGAGCGCCCCGGTGATGGCCGCAGCAGGACGGAATGGCCGCCGCCGGGGCGTCGTCGTTTTTCGCGCCAGGCGCCGGCCGCCCCGCCGTCCGTGATGGATCCGGTGGCGGAGTTTCTCGGGGCCCTCCAGACGGAGCGGGGGGCCTCCCGCAACACCCTCCTGGCCTACGGGCGCGATCTCCGCGCCTTCCGCGACTTCCTCCAGAAGGACGGCCGGAAGATCACCCGGGCCGGGATCTCGGAGCTCACCCGTTATCTGGCCTCGCTGCGGCGCCGCGGCTTGGGCGGTCGAAGCGTAGCGCGGCACCTCTCGGCCATGCGGGGCCTGTACCGCTTTTTGCTCGACACCGGGGCGATCGCGCGCGATCCGACGGAGCACCTGGAGAATCCCAAGCCGCCACGCCGACTGCCACGGACGCTGTCCATGACGGACGTGGCGGCGCTGATCGAATCGCCCGATACCAGGCGGACCGACGGCCTGCGTGACCGCGCCCTGATGGAGCTGCTCTATGCTTCGGGGCTGCGCGCCTCGGAGTCGCTGGGCCTGCGCATCGAGGACGTGAATCTCTCCGCCGGCTACGTGATGGCGACGGGGAAGGGGAATCGACAGCGATTGGTACCCGTGGGCGCCCAGGCGCTGCAGTGGGTCCGGCTCTACCTGAAGAGCGCGCGGCCCTTGTTCGTCAAGCGCGCCGACTCGGGCATGCTCTTCCTCAACCGCTACGGCCGGCCGCTGTCGCGCCAGGCGCTGTGGGGGATTCTCAAGAAGGCCGCGCGCGCCGCCGGAGTGCGGGGAGAGGTCTCCCCCCACATGCTCCGGCACTCATTCGCGAGTCACCTGCTCGAGCGCGGGGCCGACCTGCGATCGGTGCAGGCGATGCTGGGGCATGCCGACATCTCGACGACGCAGATCTACACCCACCTGCCGTCTCGCGTGGTGCGCGACATGTACCGCCGCTTCCATCCTCGGGCCCAGGCCCGTCGCAAGGCCAGCTAAATGGCCAAGGCGGGCGCCGTGTATCCGCAGGTGGAGCCCGGCGCCGAGGCGCTGATGGAGCGTCGGCTGGCCATCTGCCCGCCCGGCTCGACGGTGGCGCGCGCGCTCGCGCGCAGCGCGGGCGTCGAGGTGCTCGTCACCGGTGCCCGGGAGGCGGTGAGGCGGCGTGAGCTCGCGCGCGCGGCGGGATGGGGCCTTGGCGCGCTCGCGGCCGATGAGATGGCCTGGCGCAGGCTGCCCGTGGTCGGGCCGCGGACGGCTGAGATCACGGTGCGCCGGCTCGTGACCGAGGGCGCGCCGCTGGTGCTCGTGCGCCGCGGCCGGCGCGCAGTGGGCGTGGTCGATGGCGAGCGGGTCGAGCTGATGCCGGGGGGGCCGTCGGTGGCCGGCAGGCTCGAGCGGGCGGGAGATCGCGCCGCGGAGGCGCGCGCATGGGTGCTTCGCGTGGCGGGGAAAGTGGGCGAAGGCATGGGCCTGCCCGTCTTCGCCGTGGGGGGAGTCGTGCGCGACCTGCTGCGGGAGGAGACGGCCGGGCGCCGATTCGCTGATCTCGACCTGGTCGTGGAAGGAGACGGGATCGCGTTTGCGCGCCGGCTCGCCGAGGAGATTGGCGGGCATCTGGCCGTGCACTCGGGCTTCGGGACGGCATCGATCGAGGGGGCACTGGCCTCGAGGGCCGGGGAGGCCTTCGGCAGCCCGACCGGCCGGGTGGACGTGGCGTCGTCCCGTCGCGAGCAGTACGAGGCACCCGGAGCGCTGCCGCAGGTGGCGCCCGCGCCGATCGCCGAGGACATGCGACGGCGCGATTTCTCCATCAATGCGATGGCGATCAGCCTGGCCCCTCCGGTCTTCGGCCGGCTGCTGGATCCCTTGGGGGGGCTGCGGGATCTCGGCGCCAGGCGGCTGCGGGTGCTCCATCCCCTGTCCTTCGTGGAGGACCCGACGCGCATCTTCAGGGCGGCCCGATACGCGGCGAGGTTGCGGTTCACTCTCGACCCTGATAGCCACCGGGCGCTCAGGCTGGCGGTGAAGCTGGCGAAGTATCCGGCACTTTCCGGCCAACGCCTCTTCGCCGAGCTGGAGCTCCTGGCTGCCGAGCCTGAGGCCCCGACGGCCTTCAAGCTTCTCCTCGGCTGGGGGGCGCTAAAGCTTTGGAATACTGGCTACCGCCCACATTCGAAGGTCCGGCAGCGTCTGCCGGCGGCGGGTCGGTTCCTGGCTTGGAGTCGCCAGCACGGCATCGGAGTGGACGCGAGCGAGCTCTACTTGGTGGCCGTGCTCGCCGACCAGCGGCCCCCGGTGGCGATCGCGGTGCTTCAGCGTCTCGCGGTCAGGGGAGAGCCCTTTGCGCGACTGAGAGCGGCCTTGGCGGCGCGGCCGCTGGCGGCGAGCCTCGAGCGCGAGAGCCGGCCGAGCCGCATTGCCGACCTGGCGAGGCCCCAGCCCATTACCGCGCTCGCGGGGGCCTGGATGCTGGGCGGCGCGCGAGCCCGCCGGCGCTTGGAATGGTTTCTGAGCGAGGGGCGGGGCGTGCGGCCGCTGCTGGCGGGAGAGGATGTCGTGGCGTTGGGAGTTCCCCGCGGTCCGCGGGTGGGAGACTGCCTCGCCGCGCTGCGACGCGGCAGGCTGGACGGGGCACTCGTGACCGTCGCCCAGGAACAGGCGTTCGTGAAAGAATGGATTTGCGAGCTGAGACGCGGTGGCGAGCCGAAGGCGAGTCCCGCGGCGAGGCGAGGGCTGGGTAAAGATCATCAGAAAGGAGGCGTGAGGTGAGCACGAAATTCATCTTCGTGACCGGAGGCGTCGTGTCCTCGCTGGGCAAGGGGCTCGCGGCCGCGTCCATTGGGTCGCTGCTCGAGGCGCGCGGCTTCCGCGTCACGCTGCAGAAGATGGACCCGTATATCAACGTGGACGCGGGGACCATGAGCCCGTACCAGCACGGCGAGGTCTACGTCACCGACGACGGCGGTGAGACCGATCTCGACCTGGGGCATTACGAGCGCTTCACCTCCGCCCGCATGACCCGCGACAATAACGTCACGACGGGCAAGGTGTATGGGACGGTCATCGAGAAGGAGCGTCGCGGCGACTACCTCGGCCGCACGGTTCAGGTGATCCCGCACATCACGGACCAGATCAAGGCGTGCATCCGCAAGGTCGCCGCCGGGGTCGATGTCGTGATCGTGGAAGTGGGAGGGACGGTGGGAGACATCGAGGGGCTGCCGTTCCTCGAGGCGGTGCGCCAGTTCAAGAAGGACGTGGGCAAGGACAATGTCATCTACGTCCACCTCACCTTGGTGCCGTTCATCCAGGCGGCCCAGGAGCTCAAGACCAAGGCCACCCAGCACTCCGTGAAGGAGCTGCGCGCCATCGGCATCCAGCCCGACATGCTGCTCTGCCGCACGGCCAAGGATCATCCGCTGACGCCGTCCATCAAGTCCAAAATCGCGCTGTTCTGCGACGTCGAGGAGGACGCGGTGATCGCCGCGCGCGACGTGGACACCATCTATGAGGTCCCGCTGGCCTTCCATGACCAGGGACTCGACGAGAGCGTCTGCAAGCTGCTGGGGCTGCCGCTGCAGCCGGCAGACCTGAGCCGTTGGGAAGAGATCGTCCGCCGGGTCAAGGCGCCCCGGCGGCGGTGCAAGATCGGGGTCGTCGGCAAATACATCGAGATCAAGGACTCCTACAAGAGCCTCTACGAAGCGTTGGCCCACGGCGGCATCGCCCATGAGGCCGCGGTGGAAGTGGTCTGGGTGGACGCCGAGCGCATCGAGCGCGAAGGGCTGGCGGGTCATGTCGCGGGCCTGGACGGGATCCTCGTGCCCGGGGGCTTCGGCGACCGCGGGATCGAGGGGAAGATCCAGGCGATTCGCTATGCGCGGGAGCAGCGGGTTCCATATTTCGGCATCTGTCTCGGCATGCAATGCGCGGTGATCGAGTTCGCGCGGCATGTCTGCGGGCTCGAGGGCGCCAACTCGACGGAGTTCAATCCAAAGCCCGCGCACAATGTCATCGATCTGCTGCCCGAGCAGCGCACCATCACCGACAAGGGCGGGACCATGCGGCTCGGCCTGTACCCGGTGACACTGAGCGAGGGCAGCGCGGCGTCCAGAGCCTACGGTCAGGGAGCCATCCAGGAGCGCCACCGGCACCGTTACGAGGTCAACAACGATTACCTGGCCCGGCTCACGGAGCGGGGCCTCCAGATCTCCGGCATCTGGCCGGAGAAGGAGCTGGTCGAGATCATCGAGCTGCCCGACCACCCGTGGTTCGTCGCCGGGCAGTTCCATCCCGAGTTCAAGTCCCGGCCGTGGGAGCCGCATCCGCTCTTCGCCGCCTTCATCAAGGCCGCGCTCGACCACCAGGGGGCTGCGTGACTCCAGAGCGCTCCATCGCGAAGACGCGGCCGGTGAAGATCGCCGGGATCACTATCGGCGGGGGTGCCCCCCTGGCGCTCATCGGGGGCCCGTGCGCCATCGAGAATGAGAAGCATGCCGTGATGATGGCCGAGCGGCTCAAGCGCGCCACCGAGGAGGCGCGGGTCCCGCTGGTCTACAAGTCTTCCTACGACAAGGCCAACCGCTCCTCGATCCAGTCCTATCGAGGGCCCGGGCTCAAGGAAGGCCTCCGCATCCTTCGCCGCGTGAAAGAGGTGACGGGGCTGCCGCTGCTCTCGGACGTCCATGACGTGTCCGAAGTCGGCCCTGCGGCGGAAGTGCTCGACGTCCTCCAGATCCCGGCGTTCCTCTGCCGGCAAACGGACTTGATCGTGGCCTGCGCCAGGACCGGTCGCCCGGTGAACGTCAAGAAGGGGCAGTTCCTGGCCCCGCGGGACATGAGCAATGTGGTGGAGAAGATCCGCTCGGCGGGCGGTGAGGCGATCCTGCTCACGGAGCGCGGCACGAGCTTCGGTTACAATAACCTCGTCGTGGACTTTCGCGGCCTGCCCATCATGCGCGCCCTCGGCTACCCGGTGATCTTCGATGCGACCCACTCCGTCCAGCTCCCGGGCGGCGCGGGAGATCGCTCGGGCGGCGAGCGCCAGTACGTTCAGGCGCTGGCGCGGGCCGCCGTCGCGGTGGGTGTCGACGGTCTGTTCATGGAGATTCACGAGGATCCCGACCGCACGATGCCCGACGGCCGGCCGCTGTCCGACGGGCCCAACATGCTCCGGCTCGACGATCTACCGCGGCTGCTGGACGAGATCGCCGCGATCACCGCCGGGCTTCGGGGAGCGTGATGGACCCGAAGCGCATCCTCGCCCTGGCCGAGCGGGTGCTGAGGCTCGAAGCCGAGAGCATTCTCGGCCTCTGCCCGCGCCTCGACGCGCGCTTCGTGAAGGCCGTGGAGCTCCTGCATGCCTGCTCCGGACGCGTCATCGTCACCGGGATGGGGAAGTCCGGCCTCGTTGGACGGAAGATCGCCGCCACCCTGGCGAGCACGGGCACGCCCGCCTATTTCCTTCATCCGGCCGAGGGCGTCCACGGTGACATCGGCATGGTCGCCAGCGGCGACGTGCTGCTGGGCCTCTCCAACTCGGGCGAGACCGACGAAGTGCTGGCCGTGCTACCTACGATCAAGCGGCTCGGCATTCCCCTCATCTTGTTGACCGGCACACCGGGCTCGACCCTCGCGCGGCAAGCGGACGTGATCCTCGACGTGGGAGTGAGCGAAGAGGCCTGTCCGATGAACCTGGCGCCCACCTCGAGCACCACGGCGGCCCTCGCGATGGGTGACGCGCTGGCCATGGCGCTGCTCGATGTGCGCGGGCTCAAGCCCGAAGACTACGCGGCGCTACATCCACGCGGCGCGCTGGGCTGGAAGTCGCTCTTCCGCGTTCGCGATCTCATGCATACAGGTGAGGCGCTGCCGGTGGTCGCCGAGCAGGCCAGCATGAAAGAGGCCATCGAAGAGATGAGCGCGAAGCGGCTCGGGATGACGACGGTGGTCGATGCGGCCGGCCGGCTCGTAGGCGTGATCACCGACGGCGATCTCCGCCGGCATCAGCTGGCCCACGGCTCGCTCCTCGACCGGCGGGTGGTCGAGTGCATGACCCGCACGCCGGGTCGCATCGGCGCCGACGAGCTGGCGGCGAAAGCGCTCAACAGCATGGAGACCCATGCCATCGACGGGCAGTCGCGCCCGATCACGAGCCTGGTGATCACCGACGCGGCGGATCGGCCCGTGGGCGTGATCCACCTGCACGACATTCTCCGCGCCAAGATCGTGTGACCTCGCCCGCCCGGGCCGCCCGCATTCGATTGCTGGTCCTCGATGTCGACGGCGTGCTCACCGATGGCCGCCTCGAGTACGGCGCCGCCGGCGAAGAAACCAAGCGCTTCTTCGTCCAGGACGGACTTGCGCTGGTTGCCGCGCGCGGGGCTGGTCTCTCCATCGCGGTCATCTCGGGGCGCGCCTCCGCCGCGGTCACGCGCCGGCTCAGTGAGCTGGGCGTCACCGAAGTGCATCAGGGCATCGACGACAAGCTCGCCGTGCTCGCCGACCTGATGGACCGCCTCAAGGTCAAACCGGGCGAAGTCGCCGTGATGGGTGACGACCTCGTGGACCTGCCGCTCATGCGACGGGCAGGGCTTGGGCTGGCGCCGGCGGACGCCGCGCCCGAGGTTCGGCGAGCCGCCGGCTGGGTCGCTCGCCGTCCAGGCGGGGGGGGCGCCGTGCGCGACGCCATCGAGATGCTCCTCAAGGCGCGAAAGGCCTGGCCGCCACCCGGCATCTAGAGAATCCGGTCCGTGCAGTTTGCCTCAGGCCCGTGATCTGTGGTACCGTGGCACCGGTATTGCATATGCGTAGAGCTCCCTTCGCTATCCTCGCTTGCGTGGTGCTATTTCTCGCCGTCGTTCTCGGCGTGCTCGTGCACCGTTCACGCGCGCCCAAGCAGATCGTCAACGAACCTCTCGCGAGCAAGGCCGATTACCGCCTCAAAGAGGTCCATCTCCAGGAGCAGACGCGCGATGGCTCCCGCTGGCAGCTCGACGCGGAGATCGCCGAGAACTTCCAGGAGCAGGGCCGCACCATCGTGCGACGGGTGACGATCCGCGTGCAGCAGACCGATCGCTCCTGGACGGTGACCGGAGACGAAGGCGACCTGGTGGACGAGACCAAGGACGTCGAGCTGCGCGGCAATGTAGTGCTCACGGCGAGCGACGGGCTCCGCCTCGAGACCGAGCGGCTGCGCTGGACCGCGGCCGAGCAGCGGGCCTGGACCAATGATCCGGTTGTGATCTACCGTGCCGGAACCATCGTCCGGGGCGGCGGCTTCGAATCGCGCGTGCAGGAGGGAGCCAGCGCCGTCAAGGGCCGGGTACGAGCGACGTTCACGAAGGGCAAGCCGGTCGCCGTCGAGCCCGCGGGAGACAAGAGATCGTGAGGCGCGGGCTCGGGTGGCTCGCTCTCGTCGTCGCGCTCAGCGCGCTGGCGTTCTCGACGGCGGCGGCGCAGTCACCGCCAGCCAAGCCTCGGCCGACGCAGGCGGCGGCCCCGAAGCGAAGCCCTGCGGACCCTTCGACGCGGCCCGGTAATGACCGGAACGCCCCGGTCGAGGTCCTGGCCGATCACCTCGAGAATCTCCAGAGGGAGAGTCTCAACATCTTCACCGGCAACGTGGTCGCGAGCCAGAACAACTCGACGATGTACGCCGACCGGATGGAAGTCTACCTGGACGCCAAGGGCGATCGCGTCGTCCGCGGCGTGGCCACTGGCAACGTGCGCATCATTACGCGCGACTGCCGGATGGGGACGGCCAAGCGCGCCGAGTACTACGACGACGAGCAGCGGGTGGTGCTGATCGGCAGCGCGCGGGTGTGGCGCGAGGACAACGTGGTCACCGGCGAGCGCATCACCATGTACCTCGCGGAAGACCGCAACGTCGTGGACGGCGGGCCCGGCGGCCGGGTCAAAGGCGTCTTTTATCCCAAGAATCAGGAGCAGGGCAAACCCGAGCCCAAGCCGGGCGCGGGGGCGCCGTGCGGGTGATCCCGCTGCGATGGAAGGCCTGATCGCCCACAAGCTCCGCAAGCGCTTCCGCAACCGCGTGGTGGTGAACCACGTGAGCCTCGATATCCATCCCGGCGAGATCGTCGGGCTGCTTGGGCCCAATGGGGCCGGGAAGACGACGTCCTTTTATATGATCGTGGGGCTGCTGCGGCCGGACGGGGGGCGAATCTTCCTGGAAGGGCAGGAGGTCACCAACTTGCCGATGTACAAGCGCTGCCGGCTCGGCATGGGTTATCTGCCCCAGGAGTCGTCGGTGTTCCGGAAGCTCACCGTGGAGGAGAACCTGCTGGCGATCCTGGAGACGCTCGACCTCTCCCACGTGGAGCGCATGGCGCGGCTCAGGGAGCTGCTGGCCGAGCTGGACCTGACGCCGCTCGCGCGCCACAAGGCCTTCACCCTGTCGGGCGGGGAGCGGCGGCGGCTCGAGATCACGCGGGCGCTGGTGACGAATCCCCGGTACCTGCTGCTCGACGAGCCGTTCACCGGCATCGATCCCATTGCCATCGGCGACATTCAGGAGATCGTGGCGCGCCTGAAGGAGCGCGGCATCGGCGTGCTCATCACCGACCACAACGTCCGCGAGACGCTGGCCATCACCGACCGGGCCTATATCCTGTTCGACGGCCGCATCCTCGCTTCCGGCACGGCCGCGGAGCTTGCCAACAACCCGAAAGCCCGAGAGGCCTACTTGGGCGAGAAGTTCTCGCTCTAGGCGATAGCGACCCATGAAACTGGCGCTTCGGCAGACCCAACGAGTCGTGATGACGCCGCTCCTGCAGCAGGCGATCCAGCTGCTGCAGCTCTCCACGCTGGAGCTGGAGGTGGTCGTCCGGAAGGAGCTCGAGGAGAACCCGCTGCTGGAAGAGGTGCCGGTGGAATCGACGGAGACGGCCGAGGCGCCCGCTGGCACGACGACGCCGGAGAGCGTCGAAGCGCCCCCGGCGGAGCCGACCACCGAGCCGCCGTCGAAGGAGTCGGCCACGGTGGACGCCGCGAAGGCCGATGAGCTGCCCTTCGACATCCCGCAGGCGCTGTTCGACGACCACGGCGACGAGCGGACGCCCGTGTCCATGGAGGAGCGTGACGACCTGCCCTTCGAGAATCTCGGCCGAACCGACACCAACCTGGCCGAGCATCTCGTGGAGCAGCTCCGGCTCGCCACGGACGATCCCGCGAAGCTCCGCATCGGCGAGGCCATCATCGGCAACCTGGATGACGACGGCTATCTCCGGGCCGAGTGCGCCGAGATCGCCAAGGGGACCGGCGTGGCCGTGGAGGACGTGGAGCAGATGCTCACGCTGATCCAGGGCTTCGATCCCACCGGCGTGGCGGCGCGGAGCGTGCGGGAATGTCTGCTGCTGCAGCTGACGGCCGAGACCCAGCAGGATCCGGTCTCCGTCGAGATCCTGGAAAAGTATTTCGAGGACCTCGAGCGACGGCGTTACGCCGAGATCGCGCGGGCCATGAAGCTGCCGGTCGACCGCATCATGGAGTCGGTCGAGGAGATCCAGGGACTCGAGCCGAAGCCCGGCCGCAAGTTCGGCTCCAACGACTCGCGCTACGTGGTGCCCGACGTCACGATCCAGAAAGTCGGTGAGGATTACGTCATCATCCTCAACGAGGAAGGCATCCCTCGGCTTCGGGTCAACTCTCTGTACCGCTCGCTGCTCCGCCGGTCCGGAGACGAAGCCAAGCAGTATGTGGAGCAGAAGCTGCGCTCCGCGGTCTGGCTGATCAAGAGCGTGGAGCAGCGGCAGCGGACGCTGCGCAAGGTCGCCCAGAGTCTCGTGAAGTTCCAGCGGGACTTCCTCGACAAGGGCCTCACTCACCTGCGCCCGCTGGCCCTCCGCGACGTCGGCGACGACATCAGCATGCACGAGTCGACCATCAGCCGCGTCACCACCAACAAGTACGTCCAGACTCCGCAGGGCCTGTTCGAGCTCAAGTTCTTCTTCCACAGCGGCATCGCGTCGGACAACGGGTCCATGGTCTCCTCGGTCGCGGTGAAGAAGACGATCCGCGACATGGTCGCCGGCGAGGATCCGGTCAAGCCGCTGTCCGACCAGGAGATCGCCCAGGCGCTCCACGGGCAGGGGCTGAACATCGCGCGGCGGACCGTAGCCAAGTACCGCGAGGAGCTCGGCGTCCTGCCGTCCCATCAGCGCCGCCTGCAGGCCAAGAAGAAATAGGAGTTCTCGGATGCAGGTCATCATCAGCGCCCGCGGGCTGACCGTTTCGAAGACCTATAAGGACGCCGTGACCGCCAAGCTGACCAAGCTCGAGCCCATCCTGCCGAAGATCGTGGAGATGAAAGTCGTGCTGTCCAAGGAGAAGCACCGCCGGACGGCGGCGCTCACCGTGGTGGCCAAGAAGCACACGCTGAGGAGTGTCGAGACGGCCGGGGACCTGGCCGCCGCGGTGGACATGGCCATTGACGCCCTTTTCCGGCAGGGGCGGGCCCTCAAGGAGCGTCTCAAGGACCGCAAGGGGGCCACCGCCCGGCGCCAGCCCCTGCCGCTGCCGGACGGTGGGTCCGGCTCCGGGGCCGGCGGCGCGCTGCCCGATGTCCCCGTGAGCCAGGTTCCCCTCAAGCCCATGTTGCTGGTCGACGCGGTCGAACAGCTCCGGGCCAGCGGAGACGAGTGCCTGCTCTTCACCAACGCGATGACCGACTCGGTGAGCGTCATCTACCGTCGCCGCGGGGGCGGATTCGGGCTGATCGAGTCCCAGTGATGGGCCCCCACCGGCAAGTTCGGGGATGAGCCCGGCCGCGCGCGCGGCCGAGGACCGAATTCGCTTCGTCATCGTCACCGGGCTGTCCGGGGCCGGAAAGAGCTACGCGATCAAGTGCCTCGAGGATCTGGGCTACTTCTGCGTGGACAACCTGCCCACCACGCTGATTCCCACCTTCGCCGAGCTCTGCGCCCACTCCGACCGCGGCATCAGAAAGATCGCGCTGGGCATCGATGTGCGGGAGGGCGAGTACCTCGCCCATATCCTGGAGACGCTGCAGGAGCTGCGCGCCAATGGCCATGTCGCGGAAGTGCTCTTTCTGGAGGCCTCGGAGGAGACCCTGGTGCGCCGCTACCACGAGTCCCGTCGGCGCCATCCCCTGGCCGGCGAGGGAGGGGTCCTCGACGGCATCCGCGCCGAGCACAAGACGCTGGCTCATCTGCGGGAAGCCGCCGACCGCATCATCGACACCTCTGGACTCACCGTGCATCAGCTCAAGGAGCAGATGGTGGAGTCCTACGGCGCCCCCGGGACGCGGGATGCGCTGACGGTGTCGCTGATCTCGTTCGGCTACAAGCACGGCATCCCGTACGATGCCGATCTCGTCTTCGACGTTCGGTTCCTGCCGAATCCGCACTTCGTGGACGCCCTGCGGCCCCTGGATGGCCGCGATGCCCCCGTGAAGAAATTCGTCCTGGCCGCGGACGAGAGCCGGCAGCTCTTGGCACGCCTCGAGGACCTCGTGCGTTTTCTGCTGCCGCTGTACCAGCGCGAAGGGAAGGCCTATCTCACCATCGCCGTCGGCTGCACGGGAGGACGGCATCGCTCCGTGACCCTAGTCGAGGCGCTGCGGAGCGTGTTGCAGGGGCTGGGCTTCGAGCCGCTGGTCCGCCACCGGGACCTCGACCGTGAGTGATGGGCTTCACTTCCTCTTCGGGGTCCATAATCACCAGCCGGCCGGCAACTTTGACTCCGTCGTCCAGGACGCCATCCGCCGCGCGTACCATCCGTTTCTTGCCGCCGCTCGCGAGGTCGGCGGCTTTTCGCTGACGGTTCACTGCTCCGGTGGGCTTCTGACCTTCCTGCGGGAGCGCGCCCGTCCGACATTCGATCTCCTGGGCCGGCTGGCCGCCGACGGCCAGGTCGAGCTGCTCACGGGGGGCTTCTACGAGCCGATCCTGCCGATGCTGCCCGACTGGGACAAGATCGGCCAGATCCAGTCGCTGACTGAGTTCCTGCGAGCGCAGTTCGGGGTGCGGCCGCGCGGGATGTGGCTGGCGGAGCGCGTCTGGGAGCCCCATCTCCCCAAGGCGCTCCAGGAGGCGGGCGTCGAATACGTGCTCCTGGACGACGCGCATTTCGCCCTGGTCGGCATGGACCCCGAGACGCTCGGCGGCTACTACCTGACCGAGGAGCAGGGCGCGGCGGTCGCCGTCTTTCCGATCAATCAGCGGCTGCGCTACCTGGTGCCGTTCGCGGATCCGGCTGAGAGCCTGCGATACCTCGAGTCGCGCCGCGACGCAGGCGCGGTCTCGCTGGTCGACGACGGCGAGAAGTTCGGCACGTGGCCCGGCACCGACAGGCTGGTCTACGGCGAGCGGTGGCTGATCCGCTTCCTCGAGGCGCTGCGCGCCGCGCCCTGGCTGACGATTTCGACCTTCTCCCGATATCTGGACTCCCACCGGCCCAGCGGCCGCGTCTACCTGCCGACGGCGTCCTATACGGAAATGGGCGAGTGGGCGCTGCCGGCAGCGGCCGCCGCGGAGCTCGAGGAGTGCCGCGAGCGGTTGAGGGCGCTGCCGGACGGCGAGCGGCTCGTGCGGCTGCTGCGCGGGGGGTTCTGGCGCGCCTTCCTCGTGAAGTACCCGGAGGTCGCCGACACGTACTGGAAGATGCTGGCCTTGTCCGAGCGTGTGCGAGCCGGCCTCACGCGGCAGCCCGACGATGAGCGGCTGCTCGAAGCGCGCGACCGCCTCTGGCGCGGCCAGGCCAACGACGCGTACTGGCACGGCGTGTTCGGGGGTTGCTATCTACCCCATCTGCGTCGTGCGGTCAGGTCCGCGCTCATCGAGTGCGAGGCCCTGCTGGAATCCCCACGCGGGCGGGGCGGCGTGGAGTGGGATCGGCGGGACGTCAATGGCGATGGACGTCCCGAGCTGACTGTGCGGACCCCGGAGCTGGCCCTGGTCCTGCGACCCGAGCAGGGGGGCGTCCTGACGGAGGTGGTCTGGCGGGCGGGCCGCCTCGACGTGGGAGATGTCTTGACTCGCCGCCGCGAGGCCTATCATAGCCAAGTCAAGGACCGCGACACCGCTGCGGGCGGTGATGAGGTCCGAACGATTCATGGGCCGACTGCTTCCAAGGAGGCGGGCCTGGCGGCCCTGCTGCAGTACGACTCGCTCCGGCGCGCCTCCCTGCGCGAGGGGCTCCTTGCCGATGGCGCGCCGCCCGATCCGCTCAATCCCTGGGACGCCGCCCGGCTGGCGATCGGCGACCGAGTCCTGTCGCATTCGGTGACCGCGACGGCCGAGCGCCTCGACGCGATCTTCAGCATCGATGGCCTCGATGGCGTTCCGCTCGACATGATCCGAACCGTGGCAGTTGGCGCGGCCGACGCCGCCTTCGCGGTGAGCTACACGCTGGGCTGGCGCGGCACCGAAGCGCTGGTGGGCCGATGGGCGGTGGAATTCAATCTCGCGCTCACGGCCGGCACGGCGGCGGGACGGTACTTCCGCCTGCCCGAGCGGCCCTCGCTCGGGAGCCGGGGGCGGATCGAGGGCGCGCGCGAGCTCGTCATGGTCGACGAATGGGCGGGCTGCGAGCTCGCGCTGGGCCTGAGCCACGCGGGCGACATCGCCTGGGCTCCCGTCGAGACCGTCTCGCTCTCCGAGGGCGGCTTCGAGCGCATCTATCAGGGGTCGGCGCTGCTGCTGAGCTGGCCCGTGCGTCTCGAGCCCGGCGAGACGTGGGGCGCGAGCGTGCGCGTGACGCTCGCTGCTGCGCGAAGAGGGGATTCCTCTTGAGAGCGCCCGGAGGGCATGCTAAAGTTCCCTATCCGCGGTTCGAAGTACCGAGGGAGGGAATGAATGGCGCGTGAAGAGCACCTGTTCACGTCCGAGTCGGTTACTGAGGGGCATCCGGACAAGATCGCCGACCAGATCTCCGACGCGGTGCTGGACGCCATCCTGGCGCAGGATCCGACGGGCCGGGTGGCCTGCGAGTCCCTGCTGACCACGGGGCTCGTGGTCGTCGCCGGGGAGATCACGACGACGTGCTACGTGGACATCCCCAGGATTGCCCGCGACACAATCAAGCAGGTCGGCTATACGCGCGCCAAGTACGGCTTCGACTATGAAACCTGCGGCGTGATCACGGCCATCGACGAGCAGTCGAGCGATATCGCGATGGGCGTGGACAAGCTGGGCGCGGGCGACCAGGGCCTGATGTTCGGCTTCGCGTGCACGGAGACCAAGGAGCTGATGCCCCTGCCGATCATGCTGGCCCACAAGCTGTGCCAGCGACTGACCGAGGTGCGAAAGAGCGGGCAGCTCGATTTTGTCCGACCGGACGGCAAGAGCCAGGTGACCGTCCGGTACGCCGACGGCAAGCCGGTGGGTGTGGAGACCGTGGTCATCTCCACCCAGCACAGTCCCGACGTCACGCTCGAGAAGATCCGCGAGGAGGTCATCGCGCAAGTCGTGCTGCCGACCATCCCGCGCGAGCTCGTGGATCCGAAGAAGATCGTCTACCACATCAACCCGACGGGACGCTTCGTGACAGGCGGGCCCATGGGCGACACGGGGCTCACGGGACGCAAGATCATCGTGGATACCTACGGGGGATCCTGTCCGCACGGCGGCGGCGCCTTCTCGGGCAAGGATCCGACGAAGGTGGACCGCTCGGCGTGCTACATGGCTCGGCACGTGGCCAAGAACATCGTGGCCGCGGGGCTGGCCGAGCGCGCCCAGGTGCAGGTGGCGTACGCCATCGGCGTGGCCGATCCCGTCTCCATCATGGTGGACACCTTCGGGACCGGGAAGGTGGCCACGGCGAAGCTTGAGCAGATGATCCGGCGGCATTTCGATTTCACCCCCGCCGGCATCATCAAATACCTGGACCTCCGTCGGCCGTTCTACAAGAAGACGGCGGCCTATGGGCACTTCGGTCGCAGCGAGCCCGAGTTCAGCTGGGAGCGCACGGACCGTGTCAAGGACCTCCGCGACGACGCCGGCATCTGAAGCCAATCTTTGAACGCTTCCCGAGGCCCCGCGGCCGACCCGATCGGCCACGGGGTCTCTGCGCGATAGCCATTAGGAAAGGACGAGCTCATGACCGACCATGACGTAAAGGACCTCTCTCTGGCCGCGGCTGGCAAGCTCAAGATCGAGTGGGCCGAGCAATCGATGCCGGTGCTGCGCCAGGTCCGCGAGCGCTTCGGCAAAGAGCAGCCGCTCAAAGGCATCCGGCTGGGCGCCTGCCTGCACGTGACCACGGAAACCGCCGTCTTGATGATCACGCTCAAGGCGGGCGGCGCCCAGGTCGCTCTCTGCGCGTCCAACCCGCTCAGCACGCAAGACGACACCGCGGCGGCGCTCGTGAAGGAATACGGCGTTCCGGTCTTCGCGCAGAAGGGCGAGGACAATAAGCGGTATTACGGCCACCTCGAGGCGGTGCTCAAGACGCGACCCCAGGTGACGATGGACGACGGCGCCGATCTCATCTCGCAGCTGCACGGCAAGAGCAACGCGGGCACAGCGCTGGTTGCGGGCGTGATCGGCGGCACGGAGGAGACCACCACCGGGGTCATCCGGCTGCGCGCCATGGAAAAGGAAGGCGTGCTGGCCTTCCCGGTGATCGCGGTGAACGACGCCGATACCAAGCATCTCTTCGACAACCGCTACGGCACGGGCCAATCCACGATCGACGGCATCCTGCGGGCGACCAATGTCCTGCTCGCGGGCAAGACCCTGGTGGTGGCGGGCTATGGCATGTGCGGGCGCGGGGTGGCGGCCCGGGCCCACGGGATGGGCGCGCATGTGATCGTCACCGAGATGGCTCCGATGCGGGCGCTCGAAGCGGTGATGGACGGCTACCAGGTCATGCCCATGGCCCGCGCTGCGGAGGTCGGCGACATCTTCGTGACCGTAACCGGCAATATGTCGGTGATCCGCCAGGAGCACTACGTCAAGATGAAGGACGGCGCCATCCTGGCGAACTCGGGCCACTTCAATGTCGAGATCGACCTGGAGGCGCTGGCCAAGCTGGCCCAGTCCCGTCGCGCCGTTCGCCCCTTCGTCGAAGAGTTCGTCCTCCGAGGCGGTAAGCGGCTCTACGTCCTCGGCGAGGGGCGGCTGATCAACCTGGCCGCCGCCGAGGGCCACCCCGCTGTGGTGATGGACATGAGCTTTGCCAACCAGGCCCTGTCCGCCGAGTACATGGTCAAGAACGGGCCACGGCTCGAGAAGAAGGTCTACGGCGTTCCGCGCGATATCGACCTGGAAATCGCGCGGCTCAAGCTGGCCTCAATGGACGTGCAGATCGACGACCTCACTCCCGAGCAGGAGGCGTACCTCTCCTCCTGGACTCACGGGACCTAGGGGCCCGTCCGCTTGGCTCGACACCTTCCGGGGGCGTCCGCGGTCGGCCTGCGGCGCCCCCGTATTGGCCTCTGGCTGCTCCTGGCATTCCTGGTCCTCACCTTCTTGGGCCAGGCTGTGCCGCTCTACACCGACTGGCTCTGGTTCCAGGAAGTGGGGCTCACCCAGGTCTTCACGACCCGGCTCGCGCTGAGCGGCTGGCTCTTTTTCGGCGTTTTCGCCGCCGTGTTCGTCTTCCTGTTCGCCAATCTCTCCGTCGCGGCGCGGACCGCGGCGCCGGACGTTCTCTGGGAGCTCGAGGACCAGCTGGGGCTGCCCGGTCGGGCGATCCTGGAGCCGCTGGTTCGGCGACTGCTCGTCCCGGTCGTCGCCGTGATTGCCTTCTTCTCCGGAATGCGCGCGACGGGCGCCTGGGATACCGTCCTCGAATACCTGAACCGCACGGCCTTCGGCCGGGTGGATCCGCTCTTCCAGCGCGATATCGGCTTCTACGTTTTCGAGCTGCCCTTCTGGCGCCTGCTGTACGGCTGGGCGATCACGCTGGTGCTGGCCACCGTCGTCCTGGCCGCGGTGGTGTATGTGCTCCAGCGGAGCCTGGTGCTGACGGCACGCGGCCCGCGGCTCGCCGCCGGGTCCAGGACCCATCTCCTCGGGCTGGCCTCGCTGCTGCTGCTGCTGCGCGCCGCGGGGTTCTGGCTCGATCGCTACGACCTGCTCTACTCTCCGCGGGGCGTGGTGTTCGGCGCCTCCTACACCGACGTTCACGCCGCGCTGGCCGTCCTCCAGCTGCTTGCGGTGCTCGCCGTGCTCTGCGCCCTCGCGTGCGCGCTGCAGATCGTCCGGCCCGGCTGGTTCTTCCTGGTGGCGGGGCTCGTCGTGCTCGTGGTGATCTGGATCGTCGGTCTCGGCGTCTATCCGGCGCTGCTTCAGCGGTTCCGCGTCGCGCCCAACGAGCTCGAGGCCGAACGGCCGTACATCCAGCACTATATCCGGATGACCCGGAACGCCTACGGGCTGGACCGCGTGGCCGAGAAGGAGTTCGCGGCCGACGAGAACCTCACGGCGGCCGCGCTCGACCGCAACAGCCTGACCATCAAGAACATCCGGCTCTGGGACCATCGGCCGCTGCGGGTCACCTACGAGAAGCTCCAGGAGATTCGGACCTACTACAAATTCCGCGACGTGGACGTGGACCGCTACACGGTCAACGGCGAGTACCGCCAGGTCATGCTCTCGGCGCGCGAGCTGTCCTACCGGGATCTGCCCAGCCGGGGCTGGATCAATGAGCGGCTGACCTACACCCACGGCTACGGCCTGGTGGCGAGCCCGGTGAACCGCATCAGTCCCGAGGGCCAGCCGGAGTTCTTCCTCAAGGACATCCCGCCGGCAGGCAGCGGGATGCCCAAGATCACGCGTCCGGCCATCTACTACGGCGAGCTCGGCAATGACTTCGTGTTCGTCCGGACGAAGTCCCAGGAGCTGGACTACCCCTCCGGCGATCAGAACGTCTACACGCGGTACCAGGGCCGGGGCGGCATCCCGGTAAACTCACTCCTCCGAAAGCTGATCTTCGCTATCCGGTTCGGCGAGAAGAACGTGCTCCTCTCCGATGACCTCACCGCCGAAAGCCGGGTCATGATCTACCGGGACATCCGCGGGCGCGCGGAGCAGGCGGCCCCCTTCCTTCGATTCGACCACGACCCGTACCTGGTCATCACCGCCGACGGACGCCTGATGTGGATGATCGACGCGTACACGATTACGGATCGGTATCCCTACTCAGATCCGTTCCGCGGCTGGGGCAACTATGTCCGGAACTCCGTGAAGGCCACGGTGGACGCGTACGACGGAACCCTCACGTTCTACATCGCGGATCCGGACGATCCGCTGATCCGGACGTACGCGAAGGCCTTCCCGGGGATGTTCCGGCCGCTGGGGGACATGCCCAAGGACCTCCAGGCGCATATCCGCTATCCCGAGGATCTCTTTAAGATCCAGTCGCTCCTGTACGCGCGCTTCCACATGGAGGAGCCGCAGGTCTTCTACAACAAGGAGGATCTCTGGGTGGTGCCGCGCCTGGCGCACGAGGGGCGGGAACAGGCCATGGAGCCGTACTTCACCGTCATGCGGCTGCCGGGTGAGCCGCGCGAGGAGTTCGTCCTGCTCTCGCCCTTCAGCCCGAGCGGCCGGGACAACATGATCGCGCTGATGGCGGCGCGCATGGACCCGCCCAACTACGGCCGGCTGATCGCCTACACCTTCCCGAAGCAGAAGCTGGTCTACGGCCCACGGAACATCGACGCGCGGATCAACCAGGACCCTGTGATCTCCCAGCAGGTCTCCCTCTGGAACCAGCGCGGATCGCGCGTGATCCCGGGCAATCTGTTTGCCATCCCGATCGAGCAGTCGCTGATCTATGTCCAGCCGCTCTACCTGGCGGCCGAACAGAGCGCGCTGCCCGAGCTGCGCCGGGTGGTGGTGGCCTACGGCAACCAGATCGCCATGGAGCCGACGCTGGAGGCCGCCCTCGGGCGCATTTTCGGCGGCCGCATCCGCGGCGACGAGACCGCGGCGCGGACGCCGGAGCGCGGTCCCGCGGCTGGGGCCGCGATGGACGGGGCGCTGAGCGGCCTCATCCAGCGGGCGTGGGACGCCTGGCAGAAGGCGCAGGAGGCGCTGCGCCGGGGCGACTGGGGGACCTACGGCCAGGAGCAGAAGCGGCTGGAGGACACGCTGCGCCAGCTGCGCGAGCGGCGCTAGCGGGTCTGGTCTTGTCGCACCGGCGATCGGCGCGCTTGCAACGAGGCGGGTCCTGTCGCCGGCAGGGTCCCGGCTGGTCGGGCTCCGCCACCCACTTGCCCCAAGCGCAGCTCTGCGAGCTGCGAGGGGACTCGGGGGTCCCACTCCGCCCCGCCCAACCGAGACCCTGCCGGCGCCACCCGCGCCCGCAGAGCGATCGTCGCGCCTGCTCTTGCTAGGTGCGCGCGCTCAGGAACAGAGCGGTGCCCAGCCCCGCGAAGACGATATTGGCGGTCCAGGCCGCCAGGGCGGGAGGGAGCAGGTCCGCCTGGGCGAAGGCCAGCGCCATGGAATGCACCATCCAGTAGGCCACCGCGATCACAATGGCCACGCCGATCCCCATGGCCCGCCCGCCGCTGCGCGGCGACACGAGCGCGAAGGGAATCGCCACGAGCGCCATGATCACGTGTACCAGGGGGAAGGAGAGCTTCGAGTAGAGCTGCACGAGGTACTTCCCGACCTGGTGTCCGCCCTCGCGGAGCTTCACTACATAGGCGCGCAGCTCGAGGAAGCTCATCGTCTCGACCGCGTTCTGCACCTGGATGAAATCATCGATGTGCTCGGGCATGACCACCAGCCGCGAGTCGAAGGCTTCCGAGTTCAGGCGGTTGAGCGGTCCGATCTGCCGATAGACGCCGTCGGTCAAGAGCCAGCCGTCGGGAGTCCAGCGGGCCGCGCGCGCGTCCAGGCGGTCCACGAGCCGGTAGTCCCGGTCGATGTCCATGACCATGATCCCTTCCATCGAGCGGCCGGCGGGGTCCAGCAGCGCCATGCGCCAGAAGCGCGTATCCGATGACCGGTACCAGATCTGCGTCTGGCGCTGCAGATGTCGGGGCAGCTGGCCCCGGATCTTGACACGGTCGACCTCGTCCGCCTTCGCGTTGAGCTCGGGCAGGGCGGTCTCCTGAAAGATCACCGCCGCGGCGCTGATGGCTAGCGCGGTGAGCAGCACCGGAATGCTGAGCCGATAGAGGCTCACGCCTGCCGCCTTCATCGCGTCCAGCTCCCGCTGGCGGGTGAGCGTGAGGAAGAGAAAGACCGTGGCGATCAGGACGATCATCGGCAGCCCCTTGTAGAGCTCGGCGGGGAGCCGGTAGGCGAAGTGCTGGAAGATATAGGCGAAGGACGGTTTCACCCGGAGGAAGCGGTCGAGGGTCTGCAGCAGGTCCACGATCAGGAACAGCACCGCGCCGACGAGCGTGCCGATGCCGAGGAAGACCACGTACTCGCGGACGAGATAACGGTCGAAGAGATAGGTGGACGCGCGCGGGCCACGGAAGCGCGCGAGCCGGCGCACCGTGCGCGGCTTCACGACGCGGCCCGACCGCCTCGGCTCCAGCTTCGCCCTGAGTCGCCAGAAGAGGTCGAGCCAAGCCGTGGACACGCCGGCGGTCACCGCCCGCAGCAAGAGCAGGCCGAGCACGAAGAACAGCCCATTCGGAAGCCACATCGAGAGTCCCGCCGGCAGCCGGCCACGCAGGGCCATCCCTTCGAGCGCGGTGAAGACCACGTAGTAGGAGACGACGATGCCGAAGCTGAGCGCGAGAGCCACGGCGCGCCCGCCCCGATGGGAGCGCACGCCGAGTGGGTACCCTACCAGCACGAACACCAGCGCTGCCACAGGCAGCGCGAAGCGCTTGTGGAACTCGACATAGTACGGCGCGGCGATCTGGCCCTCGCGGTGGAGACGGTCGGCTTCATCGAGGAGCTGGCGCAGGGGCAGCTGCTTCTCCGGCTTTTCCTCGCGCGATGCGGCGGATAACGGGGAGTCCACCGGCAGGGTCATGTCGTAGAGGCTGAAGACCGTCTGCCGGAACCGGTGCCGGTTGCCGACATCGGTTTCGCTCACCGAGCCATCGATGAATCGCAGTGTGATGCGGCGGTTGGCCTCATCGGTGAGCAGCCGCCCTTCGCGGGCCACGATGATGCGCGAGCGCTGCGGATTGCGCTCGTCCGAGACCAGCACGCCGTTCAACCCGACCTGAGAAGGGCTCACCTCCTGGACGTAGATGATGAACTGGCCGAAGCTCGCGCTGAAGGTGCGCTCCTTGATGCCGGTGGACGCGCGCGACTGGAGAATCTTGAACAGCTGGCCCTGGAAGGCGCCGCTGGACCACGGATTGACGAACAGCGTGAGCCACGCGATCGCGATCATGATGATGATGGCCACGGCCATGAAGGGGGCGAAGAGACGGAGCGGGCTGATTCCTGAGGCCTTCAGCGCCGCCACCTCGAGATCGCCGCCCAGGCGGCCCGTGACGAGGAGGACCGCGACGAGCAGGGCCATGGGCAGCGTCAGCCCCAGGAAGGAGGGCAGCATGTAAATCAGCAGCGGAAGGACCAGCCCGAGCGGCACGCTCTTGGTGATGACCAGATCGGTGAGCTGGTAGATGCGGTCGATGACGAGGAAGAACGTGAAGACCCCGACGCCGATCGCGAAGGGCGGGCCCAGCTCCTTGTAAACGTAGCGATCGAGGATGCGGAGCATGCTCGCCCATTGTACGCTACCCCCGTGAGAATCCGAGTCGCGTTTGGGATTGCCGGGATGCTGGTGCTCGGCGGGGCCGGGGGCGCGGTGCCCGCCGACCGTCTCGAGCAATTCCGGGAGCTCGTTCGGCAGCATCTGGAGGCGCCGGCGCCGCCAGGCAGCGAAGCGGCGCGTCGCGCCCTCGGCGAGATTTACGCGGTGGTGGATGCCGAGATCCTCGAGAGCCTCCGCAGCGGCGGGCCCTTCGCGTCCGCGCCATTTCTTCAGGAGCGCCTTGACGGCTTCAGCGCGGTCTGGGGCGGGGCGCTGTTCCGGGTGGCGCCGGTCGAGCGCCCGGGCGGCGCGCGGCCGATAGCCCTCGGGCTCTTCAGTCTCGCGGGGGTGCGCCAGTCGGGATCGCTGCGGATGTACGGATGGAGCGGAGGCGTGACGGCGCCGGCGCTGCTCGGAGAGGTAACCGACGACGGCAAGCCGGAGCTGCATGCCTGGCCCGCCGGCCGGGGGGGCGCTCCTCGCTTCGTCGTGAGCTGGGCGGGCGCCGGCTCGGGCGATGGCAGCCGGCCGTTGCGCATCGAGCTGTGGAGCGCCGAGCGCGCCGGCCCGCCCCGTCATCTGTGGAGCAGCACGACCCATTTTCCGGACGGCCTGTGGGCGTTCGAGTGGGACGTCAGGCTCGGCGAGATTCTGGTGCGCCGCGAGCTTCGCTATCCCGGATGGAAGCCCGGCTGTCCCGGACAGGCCGAGGAGGAGTTGAGCTACCGCGACCGTGCCGCGACGGGCGCGCTCATCCAGGCGAAGCGCCGCGTGACCAATGGCTGGCATCGAGAGCTCGGCGCGGCGGCGGCGCGCGTCTTCGGCGCGCTCGCGACCGGCGACCGACGCGCGCTCGGCGATGTGGTGCCCAATGCCGCGCTGCGGAGTCGCCTGCCGGCAAGCCTCGTGGCCGAGCCCGCGTGCGACGCGCGGGTGGCCGGCGGCGAGAGTGTCGTCCTCGTCGCCGCGACGGCATACGATGACGGCCGACCGATACCGTGGTCGCTGACCTGGGCCCGAGGGCCGCGCGCGTGGCGGCTGACGGCCGCGGGCCCCATGCTACAATGACGCCTCAACATGGCTGAAATCGCCGATCGGTACGATCCCAGCCACGCCGAATCGCGCTGGTACGGCGAGTGGGAAGCGCGAGGCTATTTCCACGCCAGCGCGCGCTCGCGCAAGAAGCCCTACTCCATCGTGATCCCTCCCCCCAACGTGACCGGCTCGCTCCACATGGGCCACGCGCTCAACAACACGCTGCAGGACATCCTGATCCGCTACAAGCGCATGGATGGCTACAACACGCTCTGGCTGCCCGGCACCGACCACGCGGGCATCGCCACCCAGAACGTCATCGAGCGTCAGCTGGCGGCCGAGGGCAAGACCAAGGAGGACCTGGGCCGCGAGGCCTTCGTCGAGCGGGTGTGGAAGTGGAAGGAAGAATCGGGACGCACGATCATCACCCAGCTCAAGCGGCTCGGAGCCTCCTGTGACTGGCAACGCGAGCGATTCACCATGGACCCGGGGCTCTCGGCCGCGGTCCGCGAAGTGTTCGTGCGCCTCTGGGAGGACGGGCTCATCTACCAGGGTGATTACATCGTCAACTGGTGCCCGCGCTGTCAGACGGCGCTCTCCGACCTCGAGGCGGAACCCGAGGAGCGGGACGAGGAGTTCGTCTACATCAAGTACGGGCCGCTGACGCTCGGCACCGTGAGGCCGGAGACCAAGCTCGGGGACACGGCGCTGGCCGTTCACCCGAGAGACAAGCGCTACGCGAAGTACGTGGGCAAGACCATGGAGGTGCTCTCTGTCGAGGGCACCATCACCCTCCGCGTCGTCGCGGACAAGGCCGTGGATCCGAAGTTCGGCACGGGCGTGATCAAGGTCACGCCCGGTCACGACCCGACGGACTTCGAGATCGGCCGTCGCCACAACCTGCCGGTCCGTACGGTGATCGGGTTCGATGGCCGGATGACCGACGCGGCCGGCAAGTACGCGGGGCTCGACCGCTTCGAGTGCCGCCGGCGGATCGTCGAGGACATGAACGCGCTCGGCCTGATCGAGCGCATCGAGCCGTACCGGCACACCGTCAAGGTGTGCTACCGGTGCAAGACCGTCGTCGAGCCTCTGATCTCCCGGCAATGGTTCGTGCGGATCAAGCCGCTGGCGATTCCGGCGATCAAGGCCGTGCGCGCCGGGCGCATCAGGATCGTGCCGAAGCCGTGGGTGAAGAACTATTACCAGTGGATGGAGAACATCCGCGACTGGTGCATCTCGCGCCAGCTCTGGTGGGGGCACCGGATCCCGGTCTGGTACTGCGAAGCTGACGGCAGCGTGCACGTCTCTCGCAAGGATCTGACCGCCTGCCCCAAGTGCAAGGGGCCGGTCCGCCAGGATCCGGACGTGCTGGACACGTGGTTCTCCTCGGGGCTTTGGCCGTTCTCGACGCTGGGCTGGCCGAGGAAGACCGTCGAGCTCCGGACCTTTTATCCGACATCGTGCCTCGTGACCGGCTTCGACATCCTGAACTTCTGGGTCGCGCGCATGGTGATGCTGGGGCTGCGGTTCATGCGACGGGTGCCCTTCCGCGATGTCTACATCCACGCCCTCGTCCGCGACGCCGAAGGGCAGAAGATGTCCAAGTCCAAAGGCAACGTGATCGACCCGCTCATGGTCATGGACCGGTACGGCACCGACGCGTTCCGGTTCACGCTCGCTGCGCTCGCGGCGCAGGGCCGGGACATTCGGCTGGCCGAGGAGCGCATCGAGGGTTATCGGAACTTCGCCAACAAGATCTGGAATGCGGCGCGGCTCGTGCTCACGAACCTGGACGGGTACGATCCGGCGGTGGCCCGGCGCGGCACGCCGACCGTGGCGGACCGCTGGATCACGAGCCGGCTGGCTGAGACAACGCAGCGGGTGCGGACCGCGCTGGAGGCCTACCGCTTCAACGACGCGGCCTCGGCCGTCTATCAGTTTCTGTGGAATGAGTTCTGCGACTGGTACCTGGAGATCGCGAAGCTGAGCCTCTATCAGCAGGAGGACCCGATCCGGCGCGCCGTGACGCAGAAGACCCTGGTCGAGACGCTGGAGACGACGCTTCGGCTCCTCCACCCGTTCATGCCGTTCATCACGGAGGAGATCTGGCAGCGGCTGCCGCACGAGGGTGAGTCCATCATGCTCGCTCCGTTTCCGAGGGCGGCCCGCAAGAAGCGAGACCGGGCCGTCGAGCGCCAGATGCAGCCCATCCTCGACTTCGTGAGCGCTCAGCGTACCGTCAGGAGCGAGAGCCGCATCCCGCCGTCCACCACGGTGCGGGCCATCATCCGGCCGGCCTCCGCGCGAATCGCGCGGGCGACGCAGGACAGCGTCGCGATCATCGGCCGGCTGGCCCGGGCGGAGATCTCCCTCGTCCGGGACGGATCGCTCCCGCCGCGATCGGCGATCGTGGCAACCCCGAGCGGCGACGTCGCGGTGCCGCTCGAAGGACTGGTCGACTTCGAAGCCGAGAAGCAGCGGCTCAGCAAGGAAATCGAGCGCGCGGGCAAGGAGATCGCCTTTCTCGAAGCTAAGCTCGGCCGCCGCGATTTCGTGGAGCGCGCCCCGGCCGAGGTCGTGGAGCGCGAGCGGGTCCGGCTGGCCGAGCAGCAGCAGGTTCACGCCAAGCTCTCGGCGAGCCTGGCCGCGCTGCGGTGACGATGGCCGTCGGGGGACGGGTGATCGGGCGCGCCGTGCATGCGCTGGAAGACGTGGACTCCACGCAGACCGAGCTTGCTCGGCTGGCGGCCGGAGGCGCCCCGGAAGGCACGGTGGTGGTCGCGCGGCACCAGCGGTCCGGTCGCGGGCGGCGGGGTCGCGCGTGGTGGGATGCGCCCGACGACAGCCTGCTCGTGTCGGTTCTGCTCCGCCCGCCGGTGCCCACGGCCCAGGCGCCTCAGCTGTCTCTGGTCGGCGCTCTGGCCGTGACCGACGCGCTTCGCGGGGAAGGCGGTGTCGAGGCGCGGATCCGCTGGCCCAACGACGTCCTGCTCGGAAGCCGCAAGATCTGCGGCGTTCTGCCTGAGGCGGTATCGACTGGGGATGGCATGGTTCAGCACGTGATCCTGGGTATCGGCCTCAATGTCAATCAAGAGAGTTTCCCGCCCGAGTTGAGCGGGCGCGCCACCTCGCTCAGGCTGGCGACGGGACGTCGTCACGAGCCCGCCAGGCTGCTCGAGTCGCTGCTCGACGCCCTGGATCGCCGGTACTGGGCCTGGCGCGCCGGCAGCTTCGTCGCGCTGCGCCACGAGTGCCGGGAGCGGTCGTCGACTCTAGGGCGGCCGGTCACCCTGCCGGACGGCGCAATCGGAACGGCGGTGGACATGGACGCCGACGGCGCGCTCCTGGTGCGAACGGACGACGGCGCGCTGCGCAGAGTGGTGTCGGGGGAGCCCGAGCGGGGAGCCGAGCATGCTGCTGGTCATTGACGTCGGGAACACGAATACATCGCTGGGGGTGTACGACGGGTCCCGGCTACTTGTCTCGTGGCGGCTCACGAGCCGCCGCGAGCAGACGGCCGACGAGTACGGCGTGTTCATCCAGACGCTTCTCGACACCCGCGGCATCGGGCAACAGCAGATCAGCGGCGTGGCCATCTCGAACGTGGTGCCCCCGGTCCAGCAAACGCTCGAATGGATGGCGGAGGCCTATTTCGGCGTGCAGCCGCTCACCGTCGAGCCCGGCGTGAACACGGTATTGCCGCTCAAGGTGGATGCGCCGCACGAGGTGGGGGCGGACCGGGTCGTGAGCTGTGTCGCGGCCATCACGCTCTACGGCCCACCGCTGATCGTCGTGGACTTCGGGACCGCGACGCGCTTCGACTGCGTCAACTCCCGCGGGGAGTTCATCGGTGGCGCGATCGCCCCGGGCATCAGCACGGCGGCCGAGGCGCTCGTGACCAAGGCCGCGCGGCTCTACCGCGTCGAGATGGTGAGGCCCAAGGAGGCCATCGGGCGCAATACCGTGACGAATATTCAGTCAGGGATGATCTACGGCTACGCCGGGCTCGTGGACGGGATCGTGGAGCGCATGCGGCGAGAGATGGAGGGCGACGTCAAGGTCGTGGCGACGGGCGGCCTCGTCGGCCAGATGCGTGAAGTGGCACAGAGCATTCAGCACGTCAACCCGGACCTCAAGCTCGAAGGGCTGCGCATCATCTGGGAGCAGGCGCATCCCCATGCCCGTCCCGGCGCCTGACGCTCGCCGGGACGCGGCCTGAGCACTCAGGAGTTGACACTCAGCGCGCCCGTCCGTATACTCTACCCCTAAATACAGTAGGTAAGGCAGGGAGGCTCTCTATATACGGGGCCCGCGGGCAGGGGCCCCACTGGTTCTTTTCCAGCCAAAGGGCTACTCGAGGAGGACGGCGCGTATGGGGATGTGGGTCGGGCGTGGGCGGAAGGCGCGGGCGGCGTACGGCTTCGATGACATCGCTCTCGTCCCCGGGGCCCTGACCATCAATCCCAGCGAGGTGGACATCTGCTGGGAGCTCTGCGGCCGCCGCTTCCAGATCCCGATCATCGCCGCCGCCATGGACGGCGTGGTGAGCCCGGCCTTTGCGATCGAGATGGGGCGGCTCGGCGGGCTGGCCGTCCTGAACCTGGAAGGCATCTTCTCCCGCTACGAGAATCCCGACGCCGTCCTCGACCGCATCACGTCCGCCAGCCTCGAGGAAGCCACCAAGATCATTCAGGGCATCTACAGCGAGCCCATCAAGGAAGAGCTGATCCACAAGCGCATCTCGGAGATCAAGAAGGGCGGAGGGCCGGTCGTGGTCTCCGCGATTCCTCAGCGCGCCGAGCGCTTCGCCAAGATTGCCGAGGAGGCGGGCGCCGATTTCTTCGTCGTCCAGTCGACGGTGACGACGGCCCGGCACATCGCCACCGAGTACACGCCGGTGGATCTCAAGCGGCTCAAGAAGAATCTCTCGATCCCGTTCATTGTCGGCAACGTGGTCACCTACGAGGCGTGCCTGGAGCTGATGGAATGCGGTGTCGACGCGCTGCTGATCGGCGTGGGCCCCGGCGCGGCTTGCACGAGCCGCGAAGTCCTCGGGCTCGGCGTCCCTCAAGTGACCGCCACGGCCGATTCCGCGGCGGCGCGCGACTTCTACTACAAGAAGACCGGTCGCTACGTGCCCATCATTACCGACGGCGGGATGACCTCGGGGGGCGATATCTGCAAGGCCCTGGCCTCCGGCGCCGATGCCGTCATGATCGGCTCGGCGTTCGCGCGTGCCCAGGAAGCGCCCGGACGCGGCTACCACTGGGGCATGGCGACGCCGCATTCGAATCTGCCGCGGGGCACCCGCATCCGCGTGGGCGTGGCGGGGCCGCTCGAGCAGATCCTCTTTGGCCCGGCCTTCACCGAGGACGGGACCCTGAATCTCGTCGGCGCGATCCGCACGTGCATGGGCTCCGTCGGCGCCATGAATATCCGCGAGCTGCAGCAGACCGAGCTCATCATCGCGCCGTCCATCAAGACCGAAGGCAAGGTCTTCCAGCGCGCCCAGAAGCTGGGCACGCCCCGCTAGCGGGAGGCGCGCATCATTCCCCTGCGGGGGCCCAGTCGGCCGGGTTCCTGCACTGACCGCACCGCAGTCGCTCCGCCTGGGTGGTGACGTGGACAAGATCGGCATCCTCGATTTCGGCGGGCAGTACACGCAGCTCATCGCCCGGCGCATCCGCGAGCTCGGCGTCTACTCCGAGATCGTGCCCTGCACGCATCCCTTCGACGAGGTGCTGGCTGCGGGGTACAAGGGCATCGTGCTCTCCGGAGGGCCATCGAGCGTCTACGATGACGATGCGCCGCTTCCCGACAAGCGCCTGTTCGAATCGGGTGTGCCGCTGCTCGGCATCTGCTATGGGATGCAGGCCATGGGCTACCTGCTGGGTGGTCACGTGGTGCCGGCCGAGCGCCGCGAGTACGGCGCGGCCGAGCTCACCCTGCTCGGCACAGGCGGGCTCCTCGACGACGTGACGCCCGAGCGCGATCATCGGGTCGCGGTGTGGATGAGCCACGGCGACACAGTCATAAAGCCGCCCAAGGGCTTCGTCGCGCTGGCGTCGACCAGCAATTGCCCGGTGGCCGCGATGGCCGATCCCGAGCGGAGGTTCTACGCGGTGCAGTTCCACCCCGAGGTCGCGCATACGCCACAGGGCAAGACGGTGCTCCGCAATTTCCTCCGCGCATGCGGCGTCAAGGCGGATTGGTCCATGCCGTCGTTCATCGACTCGGCCGTCGAGCGGATCCGCGCGCAGGTGGGCGGGGACCGAGTGCTGTGCGCGTTGTCTGGCGGTGTCGACTCCTCGGTGGTTGCCGTTCTCATTCACAAGGCGGTAGGGGAGCAGCTCACCTGCCTCTTCGTCGACAATGGTGTCCTGAGGAAGGGCGAGGCCGAGAGCGTCGTCCAGACCTTCCGTGACGCGTTCAAGATGAACCTCATCCACGTCGATGCAAGCCAGCGATTCCTTGACCAATTGCGAGGCGTTTCTGACCCGGAGACCAAGCGAAGGCGCATCGGGGCCGAGTTCATTGCCGTTTTCGAGGAAGAAGCGCGCAAGCTGGGCCGGTTCCCCTGGCTCGCCCAGGGAACCCTCTACCCGGACGTGATCGAGTCGGTGTCCTTCAAGGGGCCGTCGGCGACGATCAAAACCCATCACAATGTCGGTGGGCTGCCTACCCGGATGCAGTTCAAGCTCTTGGAGCCGCTTCGGGAGCTCTTCAAGGACGAGGTGCGGGAGCTGGGCGCCCTGCTCGGGCTTCCCGACGACATCATCTGGCGGCAACCATTCCCGGGGCCTGGGCTGGCCATCCGGGTGCTGGGCGAGGTGAATGAGGAGCGGCTCACGATCCTGCGCGAGGCCGACGCCATCGTCCAGGAGGAGGTGCGGGAAGCGGGACTTGAGCGGGAGCTCTGGCAGGCCTTCGCCGTGCTGCTGCCCGTGAAGACGGTGGGAGTGATGGGCGATTTCCGCACGTATGCCCAGGTGATCGCCCTGCGCGCGGTGATGAGCCAGGACGCCATGACGGCGGACTGGGCGCGGCTGCCCTACGAGCTCCTGGGGAGGATCTCCAACCGCATCATCAACGAGGTCAAGGGCGTCAATCGGGTCGTCTTCGACATCTCCTCCAAGCCGCCCAGCACCATCGAGTGGGAGTGAGCGAGGCGGGGATGGAAGGCCGGCCGGTGAGCGCCTCCCGGGTGGTCGTGGCCCGCCCGATGCAACCGCCCGACGCCAATGCGCAAGGCAATGTCCACGGGGGCGTGATCCTCCACATGATGGACGAGGCGGCCGGCATCGCGGTCGCCCGCCACACCCACAGCCGCACCGTCACGGCCGCCATCGACTCCTTCTCCTTTCTCCACCCGGTCCACATCGGCGACTTCGTGAGCGTGATGGCATCCATCAACTGGATCGGGCGCACGAGCATCGAGGTGGGCGTGCGGGTGGAGGCCGAGAATCTTCGCTCGGGAGTCGTGACCCATACCGGGACTGGCCGGCTCATCTACGTCTCTCTCGACGAGCAGGGCCGGCCGATGCCCGCCCCGCCGCTGATCCCGGAGACCGAGGATGACCGCCGGCGGATGGCCGAGGCCGAACAGCGACAGAAGGCCCGAGTGGCCGCGCGGAAGGCCGGACAACCGTGAAACATTCAGACTTCGTCCACCTGCACGTACATTCCGAATACAGCCTGCTCGACGGAGCGGCGCGGCTCGAGAAGCTGGTGCAGAAGGCGAAGGAGCTGCGCTTCCCGGCCCTCGCGCTCACCGATCACGGCAACCTCTTCGGGGCGGTGGACTTCTACACGGCGTGCGAGAAGTCCGGCGTCAAGCCCATTCTCGGATGCGAGCTCTACGTGGCACCAGGCAGCCGCTTCGAGCGGTCGGGGCAGGACGGCAGCTACGAAGGCGCCAGCCACTGCACGGTGCTGGTGCGCAACACGACCGGCTACCACAATCTGATGAAGCTGGTCTCGAAGGCCTACCTCGAAGGCTTCTACTACAAGCCGCGGGTGGATCGGGAGCTGCTGGCGCAGCACGCCGACGGCCTGCTGGTGCTGTCGGGGTGCCTCAACTCCGAGGTGAGCCGCCTCCTCGCGGCCGGTGACGAGGCCAATGCGCGGCAGGCGGCCGGCTGGTATCAGGAGATTTTCGGCAAGGACTACTACTTCATGGAGGTGCAGTCCCACGGTCTCGACGAGCAGATCCGGGTGACCGAGGGCACCCTGCGCCTGGCGCGCGCCCTCGGCGCTCCGCTCTGCGGCACCAACGACTCGCATTACCTCGAGGCCGAGCACGCGCAGGCCCATGAGGCGCTCCTCTGCATCCAGACCGGCACCACGATGAGCGACCCCAACCGCTGGCGCTTTTCGACGAACGAGTTCTACCTCAAGTCCGCCGACGAGATGGGCGCGGTCTTCAAGGACTTGCCGGAGGCGTACCGGAACACCATTGCGGTGGCGGAGCGGTGCAACGTGGACCTGAGCTTCGGGCAGTTCCACCTGCCCAAGTATCAGGTGCCGGAGGGCTTCACGCTCGACTCCTATCTGGAGCACTTGGCCTTCGAGGGGCTCGCCCGGCGCTACGGCGCGACCCCTCCCGATGCGGTCCGGGAGCGGCTGAGCTACGAGCTGGGCGTCATCACCAAGATGGGGTTCTCGGGCTACTTCCTCGTGGTCTGGGACTTCATCGCCTACGCGCGGCGCCAGGGGATTTCCGTGGGTCCTGGCCGCGGCTCCTCTGCGGGCTCGCTGGTCGCCTACTGCCTCGGCATCACCAACATGGACCCGATCCGCTACGGGCTGATCTTCGAGCGCTTCCTCAATCCCGAGCGGATCTCGATGCCGGACATGGACATCGACTTCGCCGACGACCGGCGCGACGAGGTGATCCGGTACGTGGTGGAGCGCTACGGGGCGGATCGGGTGGCCCATATCATCACGTTCGGGACGATGGGCGCCAAGGCGGTGATCCGCGACGTCGCGCGGGTGCTGGGCTTTTCCTACGGCGAGGCCGACCGGCTGGCCAAGCTGGTGCCCGGTTTCCCCCTCAACATCACGCTGGACGAGTCGCTGGAGAAGTCGCCGCCGCTGGCCGAGCAGGTCAAGCGCGAGCCCCGCGTGGGCGAGCTCTGGAGCGTGGCGAAGGCGCTCGAAGGCTGCACGCGCCACGCCTCCGTGCACGCCTCCGCCGTGGTGATCTCCGACGAGCCGCTGATGGAGCGGGTCCCGCTGTATAAGGACCCGAAGCGCCCGGAGCTGATCACGGGCTTCGCCATGGGCCCGATCGAGAAGCTGGGCCTGCTCAAGATGGATTTCCTCGGCCTCAAGACGCTGACGGTGATCAGCCACGCTGCGCGGCTCATCAAGGAATCGCGTGGCCTTACGCTCGATCCGGACGCGTTCCCCCTCGATGACCCCAAGACCTACCAGCTCCTGACCGAGGCGCGCACCTTCGGGGTCTTCCAGCTCGAGTCGGGGGGGATGCGGGACGCGCTGCGCCGGCTCAGGCCCCAGCGGATTGAGGACATCATCGCCATGGTGGCGCTGTACCGGCCGGGCCCCATGGACCTGATCGAAGAGTTCGTCAACCGCAAGCACGGCCGCGTGCCCATCGTCTATGAGCATCCGGTGATGGAGCATCACCTGCAGGAAACCTACGGCATCATGATCTACCAGGAGCAGGTCATGAGGCTCGCCGCGGATCTGGCCGGCCTCACGCTCGGGGAAGCCGACATCCTCCGCAAGGCCATGGGCAAGAAGGACCGGGATCTCATGGCCCAGCAGCGCGAGAAGTTCCTCGCGGGGTGCAAGGCCAATAAGATCGACGCGCGCAAGGCGGAGCGGATCTGGGACCTGATCGAGAAGTTCGCGGGGTACGGCTTCAACAAATCGCACAGCGCCTGCTACGGCATGGTCGCGTACCAGACTGCGTACCTCAAGGCGAACTACCCCGTGGAATTCATGGCGGCGCTGCTCACCTCGGAAATGGACAAGACAGACAAGATCGTCCAGTACGTTGAAGAGTGCCGCGCGATGGGGCTTCGCGTGGAGCCGCCCGACATCAACGTCTCGGGGGCGCAGTTCACGGTGGCGGGGGACGCCGTGCACTTCGGGTTGGCGGCCATCAAGAACGTGGGGGCGACGGCCATCGAGTCGATCATCAAGTCCCGCCAGGCGGAGGGGCTGTTCTCCTTCCTCGAGGACTTCTGCTGTCGGGTGGACCTGCGGTTGGTCAATCGGCGCGTGATCGAAAGTCTCGTCAAGGCGGGCGCATTCGACTCGCTCAAGGCCACGCGCGCGGGCCTGCTGAGCGCGCTCGACGCCGCGATGGACGCGGGGCAGCGTCGCCAGCGCGATCGCGAGGAAGGCCAGGCTTCACTCTTCGAGCCCTCCCGCGGAAGCGCTGGCGCGCGCTCGGAGGGCTCTGCTCGTGGCGCGCAGCCGCAGGTGCCGGAGTGGCCGCAAGACGACCTGCTCGCCTACGAGCGGGAAGTTCTTGGATTCTATCTCTCCGGGCACCCCCTCGAGCAGTATCGCGAGGTGGGCCGCGGGCTCGGCGCGGCCACGGCCGCCGAGCTGGCCGCGCGCCCCGCGGCCTCACGGGTGCTGCTGCTCGGGCAGATCAGCGCGTTCACCGAAAATTCGACGAAGAGTGGCAATCGCATGGCCTTCGCCACGCTCGAGCTGGTCGACGGCACCGTGCCGCTCACGATCTTCCCCGAGCCGTATCGGGCGTGCGTCGCCGCCCTCCGGTATCGCGGGCCCGTCCTGGTCCGAGGCCGCACGGATGACAGCGACAAGGGGCGGGTGGTTCTGGCCGAAGAGATTCGGCCCCTCGACGAGGCCATGGCGGGGACGCGGCCGGCCGACGTTGGCGGAGGGGCCGGCGGAGAGGGGCATCCGCACACCTGCCGAATCCGGGTCCGGGGCGGCGCCGAGTCCGTCGAGGCGCTGTTCGCGTCGGTGAGGGCCATCTGTCGCGAGCATGCCGGGCGCACGCCGCTCTTCGTCCACGTGCTGCTGCCGGAGCAGGAAGTGGTCGTCAAGGTCCAGGAGCTGTCGGTGAGCCCGGACCCGGCGATGGTGGCGAAAATCGAGAGCCTGCTCGGCAAGGGCAGTATACTCGTCGAGTATGCCGGACGAGCTTGAGTTCGAGAAGCCTGTCCTGGAGCTCGAAAACCGGATCGCCGAGCTGCGCGCCTCCGAAGACCCGCAGGCGCGCGACGAGATCGCCCGCCTCGAAGAACGCCTGCAACGGCTCCAGCAGAAGATCTACGGCAGCCTGACCGCGTGGCAGCGCGCCCAGCTGGCGCGCCATCCGAAGCGGCCCCACACGCTGGACTTCTTCAAGCTCCTGCTCGAGGATTTTGTCGAGCTGCACGGCGACCGCGTCTTCGGTGACGACAAGGCCATCGTGGGCGGCCTGGCGCGATTCGACGGCGAGCCCGTGGTCGTGCTGGGCCATCAGAAGGGGCGCGATACCCGCGAGAATATCGCGCGCAATTTCGGCATGCCGCATCCCGAAGGGTACCGAAAGGCGCTGCGCCTCATGCAGCTCGCGGCGAAATTCGGCAAGCCCATCCTCTCCTTCATCGACACGCCCGGCGCCTATCCTGGCCTGGGGGCCGAGGAGCGGGGCCAGGCCGAGGCCATCGCCCGCAACCTGCGCGAAATGGCCGGCCTGCCGACGCCGATCGTGTGCGTGGTGACGGGCGAGGGCGGCAGCGGCGGCGCGCTGGCCATCGGCGTGGGCAACCGCGTCCTCATGCTCGAGCACGCGATCTATTCGGTGATCTCGCCCGAGGGCTGCGCGGCGATTCTCTGGGCAGATGCGGCGAAGGCCTCGGAGGCAGCCGGGCTGATGCGGATCACCGCGCCGGATCTGCTGCGGCTCGGCGTGATCGACGGCATCGTGCCCGAGCCGGCCGGTGGCGCTCATCGCAACTGGGAGGCGACGGCCGCGAATCTCCGGGGCGCGCTGCGCGATCAGCTCTGGGAGCTCAAGTCCAAGTCGCCCGAGCAGCTCGTCGAGGAGCGCTACGACAAGTTCCGGCGCATCGGCGACTTCGAGGAGGCCACCTGAGCGCGTGATGGTTTGACATGCCCGGGACCGGATGCTAACGTAACTTCAAGCAATTTATGTCCAAAACTCCGGTGTCCGTCCGGCACTGAGGCGCCTCCGGTCATGTCGAAGCTTCACCTGATCACCTACGGCTGCCAGATGAACGAGTACGACTCGGAGCGGGTGGCCGGGCTGCTCAAGGAACGGCGGTACGAGCTCACCGACCGGGCTGAAGATGCCGACCTGATCCTGGTCAATACCTGCTCGATTCGCGAGAAGGCCGAGGACAAGGTGTTTTCTCAGCTGGGTCTCCTCAAGCGCCTCAAGCAGGCGCATCCCCACGTGATCATCGGCGTCATGGGCTGCATGGCGCAGCTCCAACAGGGGAAGATCCAGGAGCGCGCGCCCCATGTCGACCTCGTCTTCGGCTCGCCCGCCATCGCGCGCGTGGGGGAGCTCGTGGACCGCGTCCGCAGCGGGCGCGGGCCTGTGCTCGAAACGGCTGAGGGCGCGCTGGTCAAGATCACGGCGAAGCCCGAGACGCCGCACCGGCTCAAGGCCTTCGTCACGGTCATGGAAGGCTGCGAGAAGCATTGCACGTTCTGCGTGGTGCCCACCACGCGGGGGCGGGAGCGAAGTCACCCGCCGGAGTCCATCGTGGAGGAGATTCGCGGGCTGGCGGCCAATGGCTGCAAAGAGGTGACGCTGCTCGGCCAGACGGTGAACGCGTACGGCCGCGACCTCGACCCGCCCACTGATCTCGCCGCGCTGCTCGAGCTGGTGAATGACATCGAGGGGATCGAGCGGATCCGCTTCACGACATCGAACCCCTATAACCTGACGAGCCGTCTCATGCGGGTCATCCGCGACGTTCCCAAGGTCGTCGAGTACCTGCACCTGCCGCTCCAGTCCGGCTCCGACCGGATTCTCGGGGCCATGAACCGGGGCTACACCCGGGCGCGCTACCTCGAGCTGATCGCCGAGCTGAAAGAAACGGTGCCGGCGCTCGCGCTGTCGACCGACCTGATCGTGGGATTCCCCGGGGAAACCGACGCCGACTTCGAGCGAACCGTGGAGATGGTGGAGCGGGTCGAATACGACAATGTCTTTGCGTTCCGCTACTCGCGGCGCCCGGGCACGCCGGCGGCCGCGATGGCCGAGCAGGTGCCCGACGAGATCAAGGCCCAGCGGAACACGCGCCTTCTCGACGTAGCCGGCCGGGTCGCGGCGGAGCGCAGCCGACGCCTCGAGGGACGGATTCTGCCCGTGCTGGTGGACGGGACCGCGAGGAAGAATGCCGCAGAGGCGGCGGGGCGCACACGCTGCAACCGGGTGGTGAATTTCCACGCGCGCGGGCGAAATCTCGTCGGTCGGGTGGTGCCGGTCCGGATCGTTCAGGCGCTGCCCCACAGCCTTCGAGGCGAATTGCTCGAACGCGACGCGGATGCTCGGGTCTCCGCGCTACAGCCGGTTCCAGCGCTGCAGCTCGGGTGAGAGGAGGAGCTCCATGTGGCTGGAGATGAAGGTCAAGGGACTGGCGCTGGATCCTCTGTCCAACATGCCGATGATCATCCTCCACGATGAGGAGGACAAGCGCTCGCTGCCCATCTGGGTGGGGCTGTTCGAGGCCAACGCGATCGCGCTCGAGCTCGAAAAGATCCAGACGGCGCGGCCCATGACCCACGACCTCATCAAGAACATCCTGACGTCGCTCAACGCCCGCGTCGCCAAGATCGTCGTCAATGATCTCCGCGAGAACACCTTCTACGCCGTCATTCATCTGCGCCTCGGGTCGAGCGATATCTCCGTGGACTCGCGGCCCTCCGACGCCATCGCGCTTGCGCTGCGCGTAGGCGCGCCCATCTTCGTGGACGAGGAGGTCATCGCCAAGGCCAAGACCGTCGAAGTGCCGGTGGCCAAGGATCCGGAAGGTGGCGGCAACCGAGTCGACGATCCCGCGAAGATCAAGGAGTGGCTGGATTCGCTCAAGCCGGGAGATTTCGACAAGCCCGAGGGCGGCAAAGACCCCAGCCGGCCGGACGAGTAGTGGATGCGCGTCGGTCTCTTCACGAACAATTACCTGCCGTTTCGCGGGGGAGTCACCACCGCCGTCGAGACGCTCCGCCTCGGCCTGGAGGCCCACGGCCACCAGGCGTGGGTCTTCGCCCCCGCGGCCTCGGTCCCGGTCGCTGATCCACCGTTCGTCTTCCGCTACCCCGCGATCTCCGCTCCGACGTATCCGGGGTTTCGCCTGCCGCTGCCCTTCTCGCCGCGCCTGGCGCGCGTGGCCCGCGCCCTCGAGCTCGACGTCTACCACGCGCAGCACCCGTTCCTGCTCGGCCTGACCGCCCGCCGGCTCGCGCGCCGGCGAAACCGGCCGCTCGTCTTCACCTATCACACGCGCTACGAGAAGTACGCGCACTACGTCCCGCTGCCCGAGCGCTTCGTCGGCGCGCTGGCCATTCGCCTGTCCTGTCGCTTCGCCTCCTCCGCCGACCTCGTGGTGGCGCCGTCGGAGCGGATCGCCGGCACGCTGCGCGAGCGCGGTGTCCGGGCGCCGCTGGCGGTGGTGCCGACGGGCGTGGAGCTTGATCTCTTCACTCCCGGAGACAGCGCCGAGGCGCGTCGCCAGCTGCGGCTTCCCGCCGACTCCCCGCTCTGCCTGTATGTGGGCCGCCTGGACCGCGAGAAGAGCGTGGAGCTGATCCTCGAGGCCTTCGCCACCATCGCGGCGGCCGTATCCGGAGCGAGGCTGCTGGTCGTGGGGCAGGGGACGCACGAGGCGATACTCCGGCGGCTGGCGGCATCGAGCGCCGTCGGTGAGCGCATCCACTTCTTCGGCGGACTGCCCCGAGAGGCGCTGCCGGCGTTCTATCGCGCGGCCGATCTCTTTCTCTTCGCGTCACAAACGGAGACTCAGGGGCTGGTGCTGGCGGAGGCGCATGCCTGCGCGCTCCCGGCCGTGGCCGTGCGCGCATCCGGGGTGGACGAAGTTGTGATGGACGGGCGGACCGGCGTGCTCACCAAGGCCGAGGCCCGCGAGCTGGCCGACGCGGCCATCGCGCTGCTGCTGGATCCGGAGCGACGCGCAGTGATGGCGCGCGCGGCGCGGCCGGCGGCCGAGGCCAGCTTCTCGGCCGCCCGGCAGGTTCAAAGCATGGTCGCTCACTATGCCCGGCTGCTGGCCGGGGCCGGGCCCGCCTGATGAGTGCCGCCGTCCGGACGGTCCAGATCGGCTTTCAGTCGGACTGGGATCCCGAGGCCGGCGACGCCGGTCACCGGGGGCTCTTGGCCTGGGACCCGCGGGTGCGGACCCTGCTCAGGGTGCTGGTCTCCTATTCCGAGGTGCGCTATATCCTCGCCGATCGCATCAGCCTGGAGGGCTCAGCCGATCCGCGACTGCTCGAGACCATCGCGCGCTTCCTCGAGCGCCAGCGCTGGCTGGTGCGGCGGGTCAAGGTGAGCTGACCATGATCTGGAACCGATCGGTCGATCCGGAGATCGCCAGCGTCCCGCCGAAGACCATCCCGCGCAGCGAGGGGAAGGCCGGGCGGATGGTGGAAAGGAGATAGCGATGAGCGAGAAAGACTCAGCGCAGGCGCGGCTGCTGGCGCGGATCCAGGCAGGGGAGCGGATCGAGTCTCCGGAGGAGATGACGGACGAGTACCGGCAGAACCTGCTCCATCTGCTGACCATGCAGGCCGACTCCGAATTGGCGGGCGGCTATGGCTACGTGCCATGGATCATGAAGGCGCCGGGCGTTGAGGAGAAGCACGTGGTCGCGCAGATCGTCAAGGACGAGATCCGTCACGCGACCGTCATGTACGGCCTCCTGGCCGACTTGGGTTTCGACGTGGAGGCGCACGTCAAGGCGCATGACGAGATCTTCACCATGCGCATCGACGCCGACGCCGACATCGGCACCGCCCGGATCACCTCCGACAAGCGCGTGAACATCTTCTACTACCCGATCGAGACCTGGGCCGATTTCGTGTTCTTCAACTTCTGCATGGACCGGGGCGCCGGCCACCAGCTCGAGGACGTGCGCGGCTGCTCCTACGGCCCCTGGGTGCGGGCCATCGAGGGGATTTTCAAGGAAGAGAAGTTCCACATCCGCCACGGCGAGTACTGGGTCAAGCGGCTGACCGAGAACCTGGCCACCCGCGGGGAAGCTCAGGCGACCTTCAACAAGTGGTATGTCCGAACCATGAACATCTTCGGCCGCCCGGGCTCGCCCAAGAACGCCCTCTACCGGAAATACCGGTTGAAGATCCGTGACAATGACGAGGTCCGCCAGGCTTTCGCCACCGAGGTCAAGGGACTCTGTGAGAAATTCGGCCTGGACGTGCCCGACTGGAAGCCGGTATGGGACAAGCTGCCCGAGGAAGCGCACATCCCGGGCTAGCGCCATGCGGTTCAGGGCTCTGGAGACCGATGCTTCGTGGATTGCGCCTCCGCTGACGCTGGCTCTGACGCTCGGTTTGGTGCTGATGGGCCTTGAGTCCATCAGCGCCCAGTCCTCCAGGCAGGTCAAAGTCGTCCTCGAGGTCCAGCAGCAGGGCAGGGACAGCCGGCAGGGCGTGCAGGGCGGAGGCGGCATCATCATCCAGGAGAAGCGCGGCGACACGCGGGTCCGCGGCCGGGGCGGTGTCAGCGCCGAAGACACCAGCACGCGGACGACCCGCACGACGGGGATCTTCACCGTGGTGCAGGACGGCGGGACGGGGACCATGCTCGTAGCCCAGGAGATCCCCTCTCCCCAGCTCGCCTACTTCTACGATTACGCCGTCGGCAAGGGGTATGCCGCGCAGGGCATCGCCTGGCAGCGCGTCGGCACGGCCCTCACGGTGCGGCCGACCGTGCTGCGGGACGGGCAGATCCGCGTGCGGCTCACGCCGCAGATCAGCTACTTCACGCCCGGCGGCGGCGGCAGCATCGAGATCATGGAAGCCAGTACCGAGCTGATCGTCCCCAACGGTCGTCGGGTGCAATTCGGCGGGGCCACGAGCGGCCTTCACGAAGTCGTCCGTCAGATCCTGGGCTACCGTGAGCAGCAAAGCTCGGCGGAGAGCTCCATGGCCCTGACCGCGACCATCCAGTAGGGCGCATGAGGCAAGCCGCTCGATCCCCGTCCGCCGTCGCCCCCGAGCTCAGCGCCAGGATCAAGAGCGAGCCGTGGGCCCGCGCGCTGGGCGTGGAGTATCTAGAGCTTAAGCGCGGCTATTGCCGGGTCGCGCTCACCCTCACCCCTGACATGCTCAACTATCAGGGCTACCCCCATGGCGGGGTGATCTTCTCGCTGGCCGATATCGCCTTCGGCGCGGCCTGCAATTCGCATGGCGAGCCCGCCGTGGCGCTCAGCATGACCATCAGCTTCCTGGCCGCGGTGCGGCCCGGCTCGCGGCTGATCGCCGAGGGACGCGAGCGCAAGCAGGGCCGCCGCGCCGGCTTCTACGACATCACGGTGTCCAGCGATGGCGGCGTGCTGACCGCCGTGGTGCATTGCGTGGCCCACCGCGTTCCCGCGCGCATCGAGGAGCGCCGGTGAAGGGGATTCTGCCGCGGCTCCTGCTCGTCGGCTCGCTCCTGGCCGGCTCGGCCCTGCCCGCCCGCGCCGACCACGACATCGACATCAATGAGCTGCTCCGGCGCATCGACCGCTATTACCAGGAAAAGGCGCTCGAGGCCATCGGCAATGAGCTTAGAGAGGCCTTTCTCTGGGGCGAGCCCGGCATCATCGCCCATTATGTCCGCGGCCCGCTGCTCTGCCGGCACAATAGCCTGGCCCCGGTGAAGGTCCTAGCCGATCTCAAGAATCCCCAGAGCGACCTCTATATCTACTTCTTCGACCCGGACCGCTACCGCCAGCGGCCCCACAGGCCCGACCGCCCACTGGCCCTCAAGGAGTTCTTCCAGAAGGCCACCGACCTGCGCATCGTCGCGTCCGCCCGCGAGATCGTGACGGGCGGCATCAGCTTTCAGTCCCGAGCCGTGGCGGTGAGCCCCTATTTCGAGTTCGTTTATCATCGGTCGCGCTGGGCCTTCAGCGGTCTGGGCTTCCCAGGCTGCGAGGATTAAAAGGGGAGGTTTCCCGGCATCGGCTCCGACTCGGCCCAGGGCCGAACCGGCGCGACCGGTTGGTTAACATAATGTCTCTTATCGGACACTGGCGCGCCGGCGCCGCGAGCGTGCCCAGCGGGCCGCATTGCCTCCCAAACGCGAGATCTCTGGGGGGGCCGCTATATTGTTGCCCTTCCCCCAGAGGGCCGCCTGACGGCCGGGCGTCACGCCATGAACGCCCCGCCCCCGAAACCCCGCCATTTTCGCCCTTCCCCGCTGGCACGCTGTTTGCCGTTCACTTCACCTGAGGCCGGGGGGTCTGAGGGCGCGGTATGGAGCTCAAGGTCACCTTCCGGGATCGCGGTTGGAGCTGGACGCTGCACCACCACGACCAGCTCGAGCTCTGGAACGGGCTCGAGCTCCTCGCGGAGATCCCCGCCGAGCTCCTCGCGCGGATCCTCGAGCACTACCTCACGGGGCGCGAGCTCGAGCGGATCCTTGAACGGCGCGGCCGGCCCGCCCCCCGCGAGGCCGAGCCCGCCGGGCCCGTGGCGCCGATTCTCCGCGACCTGGGCCGTCGCCGGCTGCGCCGCGGCGCTCCTCCTCGCCGGCTGCGCCGGGATCGGGAGCAGCTCGCGTGAGCTCTACCACCTGGGCGAGATCACCGTGCTCATCACGAGCCCGGAAACCGTCTCGAAGCTCTGCTCATTTTTCAAACCGGCGCCGGCGGGCTTCCACTATGGGGGCTGCTATTCTTACCACACCAAGACAGTGATCGCGCCGGCCGATCACCGGATCTTGCTCCACGAGCTCAAGCATGCTCTCGAGGGGCCCTTCCACGAAGAGGTGAAGCCGTAATGCCTAAGCCAAGCGGCGCCGTGTGGGTTCACGTCAAGAAGGTCTGGTACTCCGGCCGGCTTCACTATCAGAACGACGGTCGCGGCCAGGTCCTTGCCGAGCTGGAGTGCGGCCATTGTCGCGAGTATAAGCAGAGCCGCGCGCCCCAGCAGCGCGCGCGCGTGAGCTGCCCGCGCTGCTCGAGGCCGGATATGTTCTCTGCGGGCAGAAATCTCACTCGGCACGGGGTGCGGGTTTATGCCCCGCGGGATCCGCGGGGCATATCCTCGCCGGCGGAAGCTCTGACGGGATCCGGTTGAGTATATGTCCCGGCACGTGGCAGCTCGACGAGCTGCGGTTTAGCTCGTAGCGCCCCGGTCACGATCGGAGAGGATATGTCCGGTCGATCGACGGGCCGTCACCGGGGCTTCCGGCACGTAGGCGAAGCAGCAGCCGCCCCAGGCCCAGGAGACGCCCTCCTCGCGGAAATGCGGGGCGCCGAACATCCTCACTGCGTCGTGGTACTCCTCTGCGCGCTCGAGTGGCATCCCGGCCTCGAGTAGCCCCAGGAGCAGCTTGGCGTCGGCGATCGCCCGATCGCGCTCCGTGCCGCCGAAGTAGTAGGCTTTGTCATGCTCGCGGCAGACGGCGATCTGCTCCGGGGTTTCCATCGGGATCACGAGGCGCAGCCATTTCGGCACGGAGCAGCCGTCCGACATGGCGGGATCCCACGGCGGGAGCTCGTTCACCGGCACCCCTTGCGCGTCATCACGACATAGCGGACGTGGCCGCGGATCCTGAGCCGGCGGATGAAGCCCCGCACGCGGCGCTCCTTCCGGCGCGCGTCGGCCTTGCTCGAGAAGGCGCCGTGGAAACAGAGCCGCCGCCCGCAGCGCATTTAGGGCTCGTGCCGCATTCCGACCTTGCCGGACAGGAGCGCCGACCAGCAGCGGTCCGTCTCGGCTTGCCGGTGTGCGGTGTTAAGACAGACCGCGAGCAGCACAGCCTCGCGCTCGGCGTCCCGCTCGACATGCTTGGCGATCGCCGAGAGCGGCGACGGGATATAGCCGAAGACGACGCCCATCAGGATCAGGGCGATGAAGGCCCCAAAGCCGTGCCGCTCGAGGACATAGCGGAGATCCTCTTTGGTCACTCGATGATCTCCATGACGTTCAGCTCGGCCGGCGGCGCCTGCGTCCAGGCATACGCGGCGTTCCAGGGGGCGAAGCCCCACGGGAAGATCAGCGGGTTCCGGCCTGAAATGCTCCCCAGGTTAAAGAGCTTCTCGATCGGATCGGCCGTGTCGTCCTCGGAGATGAAGAAGCTCGCCGAGAGGGGCTGCAGGTATAGCCAGCGGCGCAGGCGATTGTCGTCCCAGATCTTTTGCCCCCCTGTGCCGATGCCGCCATTCACCGTCACCTTGCGAGCGATGATGCGCGCCGTACCGGGCAGCCGCGGCGCCGCAACATCGTCCACGAGCTCAAGGACGGCGATGACTTTCGAGGGCGTTGACGAGCCATTGCGGATCGCGTAGAGCTCGCGCGGCCAGGGCAGATCGTTGATCCCCGCTACGTTGATGAGGGCAATGGTGGACTCGAATCCGTGCGGCGTGCCGTCCAGCGCGAGATAGGCCGTCTGAAAATCCGCAGCATCGAAATTGAAGAGATAGGCGAAGAGCCGGGCCGCATTCGCCGGAGCCATGAGTGCTGGCGGGATGGGCCGCGGATCCGGTGGGTCCAAGTCGAACGCCGGCAGGATCGCCCGCGGCACGATGCGCAGCGTGGGCAAGCCCGCTAGTCCTCGACCAGCTCGAGCACGTTCAGGATGGCGCCGGCGTCGGCCATGACGAACACGGGGCCGTTGTGGGTGATCGGCGGGACGCCCAGGTTGAACGGCCCGCCGAAGGCGCTCGAGATCCGAAAGAGCTTCTCGGCGACCTGCCCCGTTTCATCTTGGGCGAGGTAGGCATCCGCGGTTTCAGGACGTAGCACGAGCCAGCGCCGGCGCGGATCCGCCTCGAGAATCTTGAGCGGGATCCCCGGCGGCTGGGGCAGATTCGAAAACCGTCCGACGATTCTCAGGTGGTAGTAGCCGGCCATGCGTTAGGCTCCGTTCCCGCCGGTGTAGCCGATCATGCTGGCGGATCCCCAATCCGGATAGCTCTCGGGCGCGTACTTGGTCGGCTCGGGTGCCGCCGGATTGCCGCTCGCCGTCGCGACCTGGCCGGAGAGCGTGCCGCCGGCGTCCACGCCCGGATGGTCCTGGCGCCAGAATGTCTCCGCGATCATCTGCCGCACGAGATCGGCTTGCGAGGCCGAGGCCGTGGGGCTGCCGCTCACGGGTGCGAGGGCCTCGCGGAGCAAGCCCAGGAGGCCATACTGGGTGCCGGCCCCGCTCGAGGTGCCGTGCGCGCTCCCGAATGAGATCAGGGGCGATCCCCCGCCCGACTGCCGACTCATCGAGAGCAGCAGATAGCCGCCGACGACGGCGCCGGCGATGAGCAAGCCCTGGCGCTTCATACGCCACCGCCGTGAAAGATCGTGGTGCGGAGATTCGGGAGCAGCTCATCGAGCTTGATGAGGATGGTCCGCGCGATCGCGTCATTGCCACCCGTGAGATTGCCCGGCGTGACGCCCGCCTGGATCCCCGCATAGACGCCCTCGGGATTCTCGAGGGCATAGTTGACGAAGCCTTGCGGGGTGAACACCGGATAATAGACATTCGCGCGGCCGGGGCCCGGCGCGGGCGTGAAGTAGCGATCGATCTCCGCGTCCGTTCGCGCGCTGGCCCCGGTGGGCAGGATGATATCGCCGCGGCGCACAAGCTCTCGAAAGATCGCCTTGCCCTTGCTCACGTCATAGATTCCTTTCAGCTCATTGGCCCGCGATTCCCCGATGATGACCCCGACGCCCACGGCGAGCGATGAGGTGCCGCCGACATAGCCCGATTGCCAGCGGATCACGCTCGCGGTGAGCTCGGGTAGGCTCTTCGCGCGCTGGATCTCACCCTGAAAGCCCGCCGCCTGGCCGAGCACGCGGCTCGTCTCGCGCGCCTCACGCTGCGCATGCGTGAGCTGGGGCTTGCCGGCGAAGAGGCCGCCCAGAAATCCGCCCGCCGCGGCCCCAATGCCCGCGCCGATGAGAGCGCCCACCGGGCCGAAGATCGCGCCGACTGCCGCGCCGATCCCCGCCCCGCCGAGCGTGCCGATCCCCTCCTCCGTCCTCCCTTCACTCAATGCGAGCGCGCCGAAGGCGACTCCGGCGGCGGCGCCGACACCGGCCGCGGCCGTGCCCGCCACCGCAGCTGCGCCTTCGATGCCAGCGGCCTCAGCCGCGAGTCCCCCACCCTTGATCCCGAGCTCGGCGCCCGTCGTCGCGAACTTCGCCACGCCGAGCTCGCTGCTCCCCCCGGCGCCTGTCCCGATGCTGGGCGCACCCGTGTTCACCGGCGCGCGCGTCTGGATCCCGAGCGTGCGGCGTAGGCGTTCGTCAATGGGGAGGAGCGCGGAGGTTTCCCGCTGGGTGAGTGTCGCCTGGCGCTGGCGCTCGAGAGCTTGGCGCACCGTGGGCCAGGCCAGCAAGCCCCCAGCGATCAGCAGGAGCGGCCACATGGACTAGGGCGCGGGCGCGAGGACGCTGCCGACGCTCGGCGGTGGGGAGAATTGCCCCGCGGCCTGGATCACGGGCACGAGCAGGGGGGCGAGCTGAGGCTGCGCCACGCTGACATAGGCGCTGCCCGCGAGCAGCGCCAGGTGCCAGACGTAGGAAAGCACCTTCGTCCAGTCGATTGACTGCATACGGCCCCCTTCACGTTCCGGGCTGGGGCGCCGGTGCTCAGGCGCCCGCGCCCAGGAACATCGGGAAATTGCGGTTGACGAGCGAGACGAGGCCCGCCGAGCCCACGCCCGCCGAGAAGGCGCGCATCCGAGCGCCGAGCGTCATCCCCCACATGGCGGCCACCACGAGCGCGGCATCGCGCACGTTCGGATAATCCGCGAGCGGCGTCTGCTGTAGCGCGCCCTGCGCGAGCGCGCCCCCGACCGCGCCCAGGCCGACCAGGCCGATTGTTTCCACCTTGTCAAAGGTCACGATGTTCCGCATTGACGCCTCCTCAGCGAAAGAGTTTCACTGCGCCGTACACCGCCAGGCCGAGCACACCGAAAAAGACCACGGTGCCGACGCCGGCCAACGCGCGCCCCGCGGGCGCGATCGTCACCGGCGCGCCCAAGATCTGCCCGGTGATCGTCGGTTGCACGAGCCGCATCCACCAGCTCACCTCCCCGGCGGCGCCCGTCAGGTTGATCGGAATGGGCGGCGTGAGATTTGTCTCGAGTGTGCCCGTGATCGCCGGCGGCGCCGTGCCGCCCTCCTCGGCCTGGCCCCCGCTCACGAGATCGGCCAGCGAGGCGAGAAATTCGTTGAGATCAGCCAAGGCGGCTCCCCTCATAGGCGGCCACAAGATTATCCGCGTGGTAGCGGTTCAGGCCGCTCGGATCGTTCGCCGCGCCCACCGGCGCATAGCGCGCCGAGAAGAAGCGGAGGAACTCGTCCGTATAGCGCCCGGTCGAGGTGCGCGCCTCCTGGCCCGTTTGGCTCCGGTAACGATCCTCGCTGGCGCGGAGACTCCGGGCGGCCCAGGAGGCTTGCCCTCGGTAGTCGGTCGGCGGCGGACTGCCATCCGGCAGCACAAGCACGCCGAACTCGCGCCCGGGCCCGCCGTTCTCCGTGAGCCGCACGGCCGCGAGGCCCACGGGATCCACGCCCCGCTCGGCCGCGATCTCTTCGATGATCTCTTGCTCCCAGCTCGGGAGCGTGCCGGCGCGTCCCACGAGCATCAGAGCAGCCGGCGGGGCCCCCGCCGATGGTGCCCACGTCTCGAGTGGTGCCTCTTGTGATGCCGCCTCGAGTGGTGGCGCTTCGGCAAAAAGCGCCCACGAGAATCCCGCCGGTGTCGGTGCCTCATTGGAGCCTCCTCCCTCACCTGAAGAGTCGAACGGCGACGATTCCGATGGCCGCGACCAGAGCAAGAGCAAGAAGACTCCCAAGCCCGCCGCCAAAAAGAGAGAGATCGGGGCCATACGTTCTCACCGCCTCCGTCACCGTCTCCACGCCGCTCTCGACGCCGAGCGCCACGCGCTGATCGATGCCGAGCTCCCGCGATTGCGCGAGCACCTCGGGCGTGATCGCTTGCGCCTTGATGCACGAGAGATGAAAGCTCTTCCCGGCCATCCGCTCCCACCAGTAGGGCGATCCGTACAGGACCACATAGCCGTCCGGTCAGCCGCCTTGATCGCCGGCGCGCTCGGAGCTATAGACGCCGTGGGACACGATGTCGGGCCCTTCCGGGCTTGGCTGCTCGAATCCCGTGCCGAATGTCTCGCCGAAGCTCAAGAGCGTTTCCACGGCTCACGCTCGCCGCCGGCGGAAGATCAGCCAGGCCGCCCCACCACCGACTGCGCCCAGGAGCAGCAGATTCGGCGAGATCCCGAAAAGCGCCGGCTGCATGCGCCGGCCGCCGGGCGCCGGATTGCCCGCCGGCGCGCCCGCGCGCACGCCGGCGAGATCCGAAAACCCACGGGAGAGCTGCACGCCGAAGCCGGCGAGATCGCGCACGACGCGGAAGATCGAGGAGAAATCCACGCTCCCGGTGTCGATCACCGGATCCGCCGTCAGGCCCGTGAACGGTGCCCCGCCGACGGCGATATTGGCGGCTTGCGAGACGGTGATGGGCGTCCCGGCGGCTGCCGCGACTTCCTGCTCGCCGGCGATGCCGCGCAGCCGATCCGAGAGGGATTGGCCCGGCCCGAAGCTCGAGGCCGGGAAGCTCTGGCCTGCCTGGAACTCGAGCTCACTGCTCGGCGTGATGAAATCTTGCGCGCCCGTGCCCCAATCGAGCTCGACCGGCGTGGGGCTCCCGCTTTCCCAGTCAAAGCTGAGCGTGGTATCGATGAGATTCTGTCCGTCGTCCATCGCGCCCCCCTAGCGCGCGCCGCCGGGAACCAGATACCCCAGCACCACGTCGAGCTGGCGCGCGGAGGCCGTCGCGACGTCGTGCAGGAGATCAATCGGCACCCCCCGCGAGGGGAACCGCGAGGCATCGAGCAGGCCATCGAGCCGGCCGCCCTTCGCCCAATCAAACATGTAGTAGCCGATGACGGGGTTATCGCGGGAGCTGAGCGCGTTGAGGCCCGCTGGGTTCACCGCATCGAACACGCGGTTTTCATCGCGGTTCCGCTGCGCGTAGAGGCGGAAATTGTTTTGCCGGAGCACCTGGGTCTGCGAGATCTTGAGCTTGATCGTGCCCAAGGTATCGTCCACCGGCTGCCGCGTGTTCGACACCTCGTTGGTCGTGCGCAGCATGATGTAGCGGATCGGCCGCCCCGTGGGGATCGGATTGGTGAGCCGGCGCTCGCTCGCCACGGCCGCGAGGACGTCGCGCAGGAAGAACTGCTCGATGTAGCGATACGGCCGATTCTTCGTGATCGCCACATTGACGGGCTGGAGCGCGTAGACGTCCACCTGGGCCGAAGGCACGGTGACGGTGCGGTCGCCGCCGTTGATGAAGCTCGTGGGCGTGCCGAGATCGAGCTCGAGCGTGAGCTTGCCGTACTCCGAGGGGTCGAGGATCGACTGCACGGCCACCTCGGGCGGAATTTGATTGCCTGGCAGCGCGAACCACACGGGGATAATCGCGCGGACGGCCGTGGGCCCGCCGATGCCCGCCGAGCCGAGCGGCGAGGCGTTCGATTCCTTGCCGACCAGCAAGTGATGCGCGCGGAAGGCATGCACCCCACGGACGTTCTTGAGCTCGACGGACGCGCCGGATCCGGTTGCGGCGAAGACCAGGCGATCGAGGAAGCTCATCGGATTCTCATCGTTCAGTGTGCCGTTGGTCGTGCCACCGGCGACGGTGACGGTCGCCTGCACGTCGAGCAGGAGGCCCGCATACATGAAATCGCGGGGCATGTCGATGAAGAAGGGCTGGATCGTCGTGCCGATTGACTGCGGCGTGATCGTGGTGATGGGCTGCTCGATCAGGGCCAGGCCGGCGCCGCCGGCGAGCGGCGCGATCTTGATGCGGCGGCCTGTCTCGGGGTCGATGAGATCCGTTTCGTAGAGGCCGATCTCATCGCGGCCCCACGGGGCGACAAAGCAGCTGCCATCACGGTTGAGCTGGCCCAGGCGGAACTCCGAGCCAGAGAAGAACGGCGGGCCGCCGGCCAGGCGGATCCGCTTATGCGGGGGCAGGTAGGACTTGCCCAGCTCGGGGTGCTCAATCGTCGGCAGCATCACTTGTCCCCCTTCTTCGTCTTGTCGTTCTTCTTGCTCGGGACCGCGAGGGCGGCGGCGAGCGCCGTCCGCTGCTCGGGTGAGAGCTGCGCCACGAGCTCGCCCACTGAGGCCGCGCCGGTCCCGCCAGGCCCCGGCACATAGGCGCCCTTGCAATTCGGGCACACGGGCTTCTCACCCTTGGGCACCTCGAGGATCGTCACGCCGTCCCAGGAGCGCGCCTCCTCTGGCGACCGCGGCACGTCCTTAGGATCTCCGGTGTGATAGCCCTCGCCGCCCTTTTGGCCGTAACCGCAGGCGCACACAAAGGCCACGCGCGTCAGCTCGAGCACGTCCATGCTGTCCTCCTCTTCGTCCTGTTCTCGATAAAGCAAGGGGGCCATGCCCGCCGTTCGAACGGTCACGGCCCCCTTACAAAGCGAAAGGGCCGCCACCGTTCGAACGGTAACGGCCCTCTCGCGGCTCGCCTCTCGTCAGAGGCCCCGCTTCGCGCTCAGTGCTACGCCGGCTCCGGTTCCCCTGTCAAGACTTTTCTGCTGTTCGACCCCTCCGCACCGCTAGCGGTGCCGGTGGGATCCCCCAGCCGGCCCTTTTCCCATTCCCCCGCGCTCCACCGCACATATTCGAAAGGCTCGAGCTGGTAGACCGCGATCATCGCGTCCGGGCCCATGAAGGTCCGCAAGTAGGCCAGGTCTTTTGGCTCCTGCATTCGGAATACATAGACTTCATCGGCCTGGGAGGTGAGACTCCGACTCACGAGCGCCGGGCGTTGAGAGCATGCGACGATCTCGATGCCGGCGTGCCGGCCGCGGCGCACCATCCGCTTGAAGCAGGGGCCCTCCTGGCCGGGGATGGCGAAGCTATCGGCCTCATCGAGCAGCACCATCAGCGTCGTCGGCACGGGCAGCTCGCGCAGCCGGCGGCCGATGAGCCAGGCGAAGGCGCAGAACTCCTCGGCCTGCGCCTCCTCCGCAATCCCGAGCCGGAAGTGCTGCCGGCTCAGATCCAGGCCGTCGAGCTGCTCGCGGAACTCCTCGTAAGGCAGGAGCGCGCAGTCGTGCTCTTCGTTTGGATCGAAGGCGAGGAGCCGCGGAGCTGTCTTCGTGAGCGCGCGGGCCATCGTGCTCTTGCCATGCCCGCGCATCCCGCAAATGAAGCGGACCTTAGCCCGCCGGGGATCCAGGGGGCGTCTCCTTCTCGCGGAGATTGAGCCAGGCGCGCCCGACGCTATCCGGGCGGCCTCCTGGCGGCGCGGGTCGCGGCTGCTCGGGCTTGCCGCTCTCGGGCGGCTTTTCATCGGCGGCCTGACGCCGGCGCGCGAGCCAGGCGCCGAGGTTGAGCAGGACCGGCGTGGCGATCATGCCCGTCGCGCTCACAAAGGCGACGGCCGGGTGATTCATCACGGCCGGCTGATAGAACTCGGCGAACCTGGCCGCGGAGATCCCCCACTCTTCCCAGACCGCTTGCTCGAACTCGTAGCCGCAAATGTCGAGATAGACCGGCTTCACGACGGCGCGGCAGAAGGCGCCGAATTGCCGGCCCTGCGTCTCGAGCACCTGGGGCCGCGCGACCGGCTCCGGCGCCGGCGCGCTCCGGGGCGCCGGCCCCGGCTTCATCGGTCGGCGGCCCTTCCGAGCGAGCCGCTCGGCTTGCGTCGAGAGCTTGCCTTCCGGCTGCTGCTCGGCCGGTTTCGCGCTCTCCGAGCTCACGCCTTTTTCTCCTCGAGCTCGACAACGTGCCCCTCTGGGCACTTCGTGATGGGCTTGTCGGTGAAAATATCCTCCTCGGTGCGGAGGTGCTTTTTCAGGACGTAGCCGTCGCACTCTTTGCAAAACGCATAATCGTCCTTCTTCGCGGGCATCCGTCGTCTCCCTCGGCTGGCGCGGCGCCAGCGGTCACCATCCCATTGCAAGCCGCACGCGGGGCAATTCCCGCCGGGCGCGGCGACCCGGCAGCTCGGGCACATCACCGCTGCTCGCGCTCGGCGACCCGCTCGCGCAGAATCACGCGGCAGGTTGGGCAAACGCCTACGCGGCGGTACTCACGAGCGGTCAAGCGGAGCTCCTCATTGTGTGGAACGCGCCGAGCATAGGGCTTGTCGCAGCTCGCGCAGAACCAGGTCGTGATGCGTCTCGTGTTCGCATAGCGGACTTTCATCATTGGCGCTCCCCCTGGTTCCCCCTCGAGGGCCGCATCCTTCCCCTACAACCCCATCCTCTCCTCGTCAGCCGCCCCTCCTCCGACGAGCTCCTACAGAGAGCTCGTCGTTCGGAGGAGAGGCGGCGGCTGACTCGTCGCACACCAACCCCTGACCCCCTCCATGTACCCCTCAAACCATGGAAGGCTATGTGGTGCGCCTTCGGCGATCTTTTTCTGATCCCACTTTGAAGGGGCTCTGGCTGAGCAGTTTTCATGCCCAGCCAGAGCTCACAACGGCTCTCAGCCGTCGCCCCACTCGCGCGAGAGTGGGCAACTCGCGCGGGCTCTGATGCTGCCGCGCCGAGGGCGGAAGAAGATCACGAGCTGGATCGGAGCTCGTGGGCGAAGACGCCCCCAGCCGCGGCAGCGTTTAGTCGAAGATCCCAGGATCCTCCTGGCCGTCCTCGCGGCGCCGGAGAAAATTCAGGCGGTCACGTCCGCGAGCGGTGATGCGAAAACGGAGCGATTCGATCCGCTCGCCCGCCGCCGGCGTGAAGCGGAACCCGTGCGGCCGATTGCCCTCCGGCCGGATGAGCTGATCGCGCCAGAGCTCGGTCAGCCGCTTGACGGAGTTTTTCCTCGAGAGGTGGACGTGCTCCATGAGGTGCCCCGCGGTCACGCCGCGATTCATGGCTTCCACGTCGAGAAAGAGCTCGAGAAGATCCCGCTTCGTCCTCACACGCGCCTTCCCGTCAGCGCGCAGAGTGCCCAGCCGAGAGTGAACGCCAACGCCGCGATCGCGTAGACCAGCAGGCAGAGCCTCATGCTTCCACCTGATCGACCTGGTAGAGCTCCACGACGACGCCGCGATCCTTGGCCAGCATCGTCGGATACTTATTCAGGAGGGCGGCTTGCGCCATGAGGAGCAGCTCTTCCTCTCGAGGCGCAGTGAAGTAGACAATTCGGAGGGTGCCATCGACCCGGCGAAAAATGGCCTTGTAAACGCCGCGCATGGGGCTACCTCCCCGCTTTAGCGGAGCTCGCCGCGACTCTCGAGCTCGAGGCGGATGGCGAGCTGCTCGAATCGTTCGACGGTGCGCCGGAGCTCGGCGAGCGCGGCCTCGACCTTGGCGCGGAGCTCGCGCTCGACCTGGCGCGGATCTCGGTTATCGGTCACGCGCTCCTGATTCACGAGGCCCTCGAGCTGGCCCGCCGGCGCCAGCGCGCGCGCGCGCCATCGCTGCCATTGCAAGGCTTACAGAGCAGACGGAGTTTCCCCTCGCGGGCTTCGCGCCGATAGCGGATGATGCGAGCCCACCGGCTCATCGCGCGTGGCTCCCAGCTCCGGCCGTTCGGGTGATCGAACTCGAGGCCATCCTCCACGCCGCAATTCGCGCACCGCCCGCCGAGCTCGACCATGAGATCGAATCGCTGCCCGTCGGCCCAGTGAGCGAGGTAGCGCGCCGGCATTGGAGGCATGGAATTACGGGGCAATGAGCTGCTCAGGTTGCTCAGTCGGCTGGGACTGCTCGCGGACGTAGGCTTCGATTTTTTCCTTGAGGGGCTGGGAGACGGCCTCGCCCGCAAGCCAGTAACAGATCATCGGCCGGGAGACTCCCATGAGCTCGGCGAGCTTCCGCTGGCTGATCCGCCGGCGCCGCATGAATCGCTTGACTTCGCGCCTCGTCATAGGATTAAATGACCCGTGAGTGAATGGTGAAGATCATCAGCCGTGGACTATAGGAGTTGTCTAGTCTAGTTGTCAAGCCTTTTTTGGGGAGGCCGCTAAATGGGTGCAGGTATTAGGTTTCCTGGGATGCCGGATCGGATCCGGGCTCGGATGCGCGAGCTCGGGTACTGGAAGGCTGACCGTCCCGACGTGACGCGCTTCTGTCTAGAGAAGGGGTATGTCCCGAGCTACGTCTACGTCTGGCTCAAGGGCTCATTGCCCGTCTATGAGAGCTTGCGGCGGCTCGCCAAGGATCTCGATTGCCCCCTCCCCTGGCTCCTGCTCGGCGAGGAGGGGGTTGCAGGGCTGCAGCCGAAACCGGAGGGATACACAGCCCCCAAGGACTCGGGCCGGATCCACGCCAGGGCCCGAGCGGTAGGGCGGCCTCGTGTCAGGGGATTGAGAGGGCCCCTACCCGTTGCGGAGGAGCTCGGCCAGGTTGTCTCTTATCGGACATTGAACATCCACCCCATAAGTCCAATAACGGCCCGGGGGGCATGGCGCGGACGTCGGCTGTGAGGTCTGAGGACCGCCCGGAAGGCCCGGCGTGGGCCTATTTCCGGCTGCGGCTCTCGAGATAGGCCAGCTTCGTTTGCACTTCGTCCGCCCGACGGCTGTCGGGCATTTCCTTGATGATCCGGCGATAGGTCTCGACCGCGGCCTCCGGCTTCCCCGCCAGCTCCTGGGCGCGGGCCAGATCGAGGAGCGCCTCCTCGTAGAGGAAGTCTTTGGCGCCGAGCGACCGGGCCGCGGCCTCATAGGCGGTCACGGCCTTGTCATAGGCTTTCTCGGCTTCCCAGCAATACCCGATGCCCAAAGCCGAGAGCGTGCGAACCGTGCCGGTGGCCCCCTTGGCCAGCGCCACTTCATAGGCGCCGCGGGCGGGAGCATACTGTCCGGCGCCATAGCGAAGATTACCGAGCTGATAGGCCACCTGAGGCAGCGCCGAGAGGCGGGGGTACTCCGTCATCACGGCCTCGAGCGCCTGGACGGCCTTCTCGCGGGTCTCCGGTGAGCTCGCGGGGCTTTCGGCCTGTTGGGCCAGCGCCGAGGCCTGGGCCAGGGCGAGCAGGCCGCGCGACTCGCGACTGTGATTCCAGAACCAGCCCGCGGCGACCACGAGGAGGACCAGAGCGAGGGCGCCCGCGACCTGGAGCGCCACGCGCAGGCTGAAACGGCTCAGCCACCCTTCTGGAATGCTCACGAGGTCCGGTCACCTCCGCCGGGGCGCGTGGTGGACCGCTCGACCCAGACCTCGCCCTTGACGGAGGCGCCGTCGGCCGCCGTGAAGCTGCCGGTCTTCAGCGTGCCGGTGAGCACGCCCGTGGGCAGGATCTCGACCCGCGTCGAGGCCGAGAGGTTGCCGCGCACGGTGCCGCCGATCACGATGGCCTGGGCATTGATATTGGCGTCCACTTCAGCGCCTTCACTCACAAGCACGCGGCCGGTGACATTGACGTCGCCCTCGAATTTTCCGGCGATATGGAAATCGCCCTCGCCGCTGACCTCGCCGCGGAAGGAGAGCCGTGCGCCGAGCACGGCGCCGTTCGACTCCCGGCGGCTGTCGTGGCGAGAAGCGGGGTGCTCTCCGAAGCGGTCGGAATCCGGGCTGCCGCTCAGCCCCAGATAGCGGAGGGTCCTTCCCAGCGGGCCCATCTCAGGGCGTCAGGCGACGTTGGCCTGGAGGCTGGCGAGCCGGCGCGCGGCCTCCTCGCGACGCAGGGTCAAGCCGGAGCTGATCAGCAGGAGGCAGGAGCTCGCGAGCAGGAGCGGAAACGATGGATGAGGTGCGGGAGCGGCCTCATCGGTGGACAGCGTGATCTCCACGGGCAGCACGACCGCCCCGATCAGCGTGGCGGCGGCCAGCGCGCCGCGGAGCCCCCTTCCCCACGTCCGTGCCCGGGCGTTCACGCGGTCAGTGTAGCGGTCCCGCAGGCATTCCTCAAGCCTGAAGCGCCCGGGGCCGGCAAGCGGGGCGCGATCCCTGGCCCGGGCCGTCTCCTTGACCCGCCCGCAGGTCGGGACTACGGTAGAGCGCACGCGGTTGCTGTGTTCGCTGGGGCGCGCCCGGCGCGCGAAGGAGGAGGTCATGCCTACCTATATGGTGCAGGCCGGATACACGAGCGCAGCGTGGAGCAAGCTGGTCCAGCGGCCTGAGAACCGCATGGAGGCCCTGCGACCAGTGATCGAGCAGCTCGGCGGCAAGCTGCTGGCCTGGTACTACACCTGGGGCGACTATGATGTGGTGGTGCTCTTCGACGTCCCGAGCAATATCAATGCGGCCGCCGTCTCCATGGCCATCGCCGCGGGGGGAGCCGTCAAGGAGATCAAGACGACGCCGCTCATGGCGCCCGAGGACGGCTTCGACGCGATGCTGCTGGCCCAGGGCGCGGGGTACCGGCCCCCCGGCGGCTGAGCCGCGGATGCGGGGAGAGAAGCGGCTTCCACGAGCCGCCCACGTGTCGTAGCCTCGAGGGAGCCATGCGCCTCATCCGGACATTGATCTGGCTCGCCACGCTCTTCTTCCTTTTCATGCTCTTCATGCCGCTCCTGCGCGAGGCGCTGCGCCGCGCCGCGGAGTCCCCGGTGCCCGGGCCCTTCTAACTCTGATCCGAAGATATCTGGGCGTACGTTCGTGTCCCCCTCACCCTGCCCTCTCCCCCACTGGGGGAGAGGGATACTCTTCCGATCAAGGCTAAGAGGCCGCGGGCACGGGCTCGGCGCGGAGGTAGCGCGCGAGCATCCAGAGGCAGAAGAGCATCTGACCGGATGCGGCGAGGATGAAGAACCAGTCGAGCCCGCCGAGCCACGTGATGGGGGCGACCAGGTAGATTCCGTCTTCCAGCTCGAAGCCTCCGAGCGCCGGATAGCCGCCGGCCTCACCGCCGCGGAGCGCATCGGCCCCCATGCCCAGCACCATGGCAATGAGCGCTGCCGCGGCCGCCAGCCAGCCCGCGGCCACCGACCACTGCCCCAGCACGCCCTGCTGGAAGCCGATCCCGATTCCCACGAAGAGCGCCGCCGAGCTCACCGCTCCCACGGCATAGTCAAAGTAGTAGCCGAAGCGCGAGGCGCTTCCCTTGAGCCGCGCCAGCTCGCCGTCGGCATGATCGAGAAATCGCGCGAGAGCGAACAGGCCGGCTGCCCAGGCCGCCGCGCGCGCGCTCCCGGTGGAGAAGAGCGCGCCCGCCGCGAGGGCCAGCCCCAGGCTCAGGGCCGTGATCTGGTTCGGCGTGACGGGACTGCGCTTCAGGGGCGCGACCAGCACGCGCGCCAGCCGCTGGTCCAGAGGGATGGCCATCAGCAGGGCTCTTCGCGGGCAGGCGCTACCGCGTGCCGCCGCGCTTGCCTCGGGGGCCGGTGGTGAGCTCCCAGATCATGATGCCGACGGTGACAATCAAGATGATCCACCCCGCGATGTCGAGATTGACCAGGAGCCACCCGGCCAGACTCAATGCCGCCATGAGCCAAATAATCGCCAGATACCGCGAGATGATCTGTCGCATAAGTGCAGTCGCCGCCATCGTGAGTCGCGCCGCGCGGTCCCCTTCCCGCCCCAGGGCCCACTTTCCACGAGTATACGGCGACGATTTCAAAAACGCCATGCCTCGGGAGCCTGCGCGCGGCCTCCACCTGCCGGGCCCTCGGCAACTGCGAAGACTACTGCGCGGTCACGCCGCGTCGAGCCAGCTCGCCCTCGAGGTCGAGCGCCCGCGTCGGCGTGGATTTGCCGCCCGGCACCGTCCAGAAGATCTCGAATTCGAGCCCGTCTGGATCCTTCGCATAGAGCGACAGGCTCACGCCATGATTCGAGGAGCCGACCAGCGCGCCCGCCTCGATCAGCCGCTGACGCGCGCGCGCCAGATCGGTGATGTCGGCGACCTCCCAGGCGGAATGGTACATCCGTGCCACGCCCTCGTCGGGGCGCGGCACGCCCGACTGCTCGAACAAGCCGAGGTGGTGGTCGTCGGGGCTGCCGGGGATCTTGAGAAAGGCCGCATTCGGATACCGCGTTTTCACCTCGAAGCCCAGCACGTCGCAATAGAAGCGCACGCTCCGCTCCACATTGGACACCCACAGGACCAGATGCTGCAGGCGCGTCAAGCCGATCCCGGTGGAGGGCGGAGTCATCGGATCATCCGGGCTTGGCCGCGTCGAGCAGCGCCAGATGCTCCTCGAGGGTGTCACCTCCGGTGACGGCGCGGAGCACGACCTCGTCCACGGCCCCCTGCCATTTGGCGATGGCCGGCGCGATCGCCTCCGGGCTCTGCGCCGCGATTGCCGTCTCCTCGGGCTTCACGCCGATGCGCGCGAAGTGGCTCGCGTAGGCCGGGATGGCCGCGTAGCGGGCGCCTTCCTGGAGCAGCCGATCGCCGGCGGCAGGGCCGAGCGCGACGCGGACATAGGCGAAGATCTTCGGCGGCCGCCGTCCCGCTGCCGCCGCGCCGGCGCGCACCCAGTCCGCCGAGAGGCGCGCGTGCTCGGGCGTGAGCCAGTTGAAGAGCACGCCATCGGCGATCTCACCGGCCAGATGGCATATCCGCGGGCCGAGTGCCGCCACGATGAGACGCGTGGCCAGATCGGCGCGCAGCTGCGCGATGCCATCACGCACACGGCTGAGGGACTGCGGGTTGGGACTGCCCACCCCGAGCAGCAGGCGGTCCAGAGGAAGCGCGGTGTCGCGCACCCCCTGGACGATGCTCGCCGGGCCGCGGGTGTGCAGTGGAATCACCCCGATTCCCAGCGGGAGCCGCCGGGTTTCTCTCGCCGCCTGGGCCAGCGCGGCCAGGCCATCGGTCGAGCCGGGATGGTTCACCCAGAACGAGGCGAAGCCCAGCGCCTCGGCTTCCCGCGCCGAAGCGCGGAGAATCTCCGGCGCCGTGCCGGCGAACAGAGCGAAGCCGGGCGCCATGAGCGACTCGCGGCTACTTCTTGGCCGCCAGGCCCAGCTTCGCCTCCAGCACGAGCCGGACCTCTTGCGCGGCCGCGCGCCAGAGCGCGCCGCCGGGCACGTCGTATTCCGCCTGGACCAGCTTCCGGTATTCGGCCATCGCGGCGTCCTGCTTGTCCGGCGTCGCCAGATCGAGCGTCTTGGCCCGGATGCCCACAACCTTGGCCGTTGCCGCATGCGCGCGCTCGATCCACCGCCCGATCTCGTTCCAGTCCTTGTCGAAAAAGACCACGATGGGGATGGAGCGGTAGCCGTTGTTCAGGAAGCAGTCCGTGAGGTCGAGGTTCTGGTCGCGGAGGAAGACGCGCAGCTCGCAATTCGGCATCGCCTCGGCGATATGGGCGATCAGCGGCGAGTTGCGGTGCACGTCGCCGCACCAGTTCTCGGCGAGCATGAGCATGTAGCGCACCTGGTTGATGCCGCCGAAGAACTGCCGCTCCGCGTCGGTCAGCGCCGATTTCTGATAGTTGTCCTCGGTGCGCGCCCGGGTATCGCCCATCTGGGACATGTAGTCCTTCCAGCTGAGGCCGGTGGCGAAGCGCTGCGCATCCAGGGGAATCGTGAGCTGGGCCATGGGGTTGTATCCTCCTCTGAGGGTTAGTCGCGGTCCTTCGTCTATGAGACCAGCCTTGTCAAGGCGGCGCGGGATAATCGAGAGAGCCGGGCTCCGAGCCGTGAATGTATCAGGTCCGGGGGCCTTGGGGAAGGAGTAACGTCGCCATGATGAAGGCCGCGCTGGCCACCGTCGTTTTCGCCCTGGCTATTCTCTGTGCGCCGCCGGGATCGTCACTCGGCGATAAGAATGATATCGTCCCTGCCGTGAGCGCCGACAGCGCCTCCGCGAACCCGAGCGTCGTCATCCTGGGCACGGCCACCCCGGGAGGCGGATTCCCCGTCTACGGCGAGGCGGTAGCCAAGACCATCAATGAGGTGGATGGCTCCCTCGATGTCCAGCCGCGCAATACCAAGGGCAGCACGGAAAATGTGCCCCTGCTCGAGGCGGGCCAACTCGACATCGCCCTGGTCCAGGGCGAGGTGGCCCATGAAGCGCTCAATGGCATCGGCCGCGCTCCCGCCGATCTCCGAATCCTCGTGGCGATGTATTCCACGCCGGGCATGTTCATCGTCCGCGGCGATTCTCCGTATCGCACGATCGCCGATCTCCGCGGCCGGCCGGTGGCCTTCGGCGCCCGCGGCTCGGGCTTGGTGATTCTGGCCCGCTATGTTCTCGACGGACTCGGCCTCGATCAAACGCATGACTTCCAGGCCATCCTGCTCGACAAGGCCGCGGATGGCCCGGCCATGGTGCTCGATGGCCGCGCCGCCGCCCTCTGGGGCGGTGGGATCGGGTGGCCCGGCTTCACCGCGGTTGCCAATGGCCCTGCGGGCGCGCGCTTCATCGCGCCCAGTACCGACGAGCTCCGCCGGATCGAGGCCAAGCATCCCTTTCTCAAAACGATGGCCATCCCGGCCGGGTCGTATCCGGGGCAGCGGGCCGCGATCGTCTCCGTGGGCTCGTGGAGCTTCATCCTCGCGCGTCCTTCGCTGCCGAACTCTGTCGCCTACCGCCTGGCGCGCGCCCTCCATCTCGGCCAGCCCAGCCTGGCAAGCCGGCTGCCACAGGCCGGCCAGACGACGCTCGAGAACACGGTCGCCGCCGCGCCGCGGCTGGAGCTCATCCACCGCGGCGCGCTTCAGTACCTGCGCGAGATCGGTCTGGTGAAAGCGCCCTGAGCCCTACGGGCGGTCTTGCTCGATGAGCGCCTTGAGCACATCGGCTAGCGGCGGTGGCAGCGGCGCATCCTTGTAGGCCGCGAGGCGCCGGTAGATCTCCGCGGCGGCCCGGGCGAATCCGTCCGGAAGCCCTGCGCGCTCGAAGGTCGCGGCCATCTCCTCCATCTCCCCCACAAACCGCCAGGCCTTCGGCGTATTGCTGCGGACGGCCCTCTCCGACTGGGCCGAGAGCTGAGGCTGGGACCGCTCCCACTCGCGCAGGAGGGCGTCATCCACGCCCGCCCGGGCGGCCAGGGCACGGATGGCCATCAGCAGCGCGGCCGTGCCTTTCGTATAGGCGGCGTATGCCATCTTGAGTGCCGAGGCAGCTCCCGGTCCCCCGTCGATCACGATGGCCTCGAGGGGGCCTTGAGCGAAGAGTGTCGCAATGCTCTCAGCCCGCGCTCCGGAGAGATAGAGCCGCGTGGAGCCGGGCGCGCGCGGCGGCGGGCCGATGATGCCGCCGTCGACGAATGTCGCGCCCGCGCGCTCGACGATCCGGCCGATCTCGCGGGCCGTCTCGGGGGCGATCGCATTGGCATCCACATAGGTGCCCGCGAAGCCGTGGCCCGCGACCTCCCGCGCAAGGTCGGCCGCCGCGTGCGGCGGGCAGACTGAAAGGATCACCTGGCTGGCGGCGACGAGCGGGCCTATGGCCTTCGCATCCTCGAGACCGGCCGCTGCAGCCCGCTCAGCCGTCGGCCCGCTCCGCCCCTCGGAGGCCCAGAGCACCCGTAGCCCATTGGCGCGGGCCGCGGCGCCCACCATGCTGCCCATCTCACCCGGATGCAGGAGGCCGATCGTGGGATGCGCCATCACGTTCCTTCCTTTTTACAGTCTTCTACCGGGCCATCGCCGGCGGTGGAGCCACTCCCAGAACCGGTCGTTGAGATCGATGAGCACTAGCAGCGCCAGTCCCAGCAGCACGAGCCAGGCGAGAGTCCGCCAGCTCATCGCGCCGGTGAGCAGCACCGCGGGCAGCATCAGCGCGGACAGGATGATCAGCCAGGCCCAGGCT